>ENA-OUVC01001048-OUVC01001048.1-marine-metagenome-genome-assembly--contig:-NODE-1048-length-16831-cov-3.662051_pt1 | contig 16831 bp, 15 predicted proteins | sample MGYA00248622_ERZ508571 | MGnify/ENA primary metagenome ERZ508571 (study PRJEB26236, sample SAMN06267175) | marine metagenome | isolation source: Columbia River Estuary | place: USA:Columbia River... | reverse complement strand
ACCTTCGGCGTTCTTAAAGCCACCGTTCTTGCTCAACCAAGATGCGCGCCAAATAAGAAGACGTGAAGCATCAATCTCTGTTGCCATGTTTGCAAGTTTGAATGCAATTGCCTGGTTCATGATGATGGGCTTACCAAACGCAACGCGCTCTTTTGCATAATCGAGTGCGTATTCATATGCAGCACGCGCAACACCAAGTGCTTGTGCACCAACTGCTGGACGAGTTGCTTCGAATGTCTTCATTGCAGGCTGTGCACCAGCCGAGTGACCACCTTCGCGAGCACGTGCAATTTTTGCATCAAGCTTTTCTTTGCCACCTAGGAGGCAACGGCCAGGAACGCGAACATCATCAAGAACTACTTCTGAAGTATGAGATGCCTTAATTCCGTGCTTCTTGTACTTCTGCCCCATTGACAAGCCCTTGGTGTTTGGTGGAATCACGAATGATGCTTGACCGCGACCTTTGAGTTCAGGATCAACTGCTGCAACAACAACGTGAATGTTTGCAATGCCGCCGTTAGTGATCCATGCCTTTGTTCCATTGATGACCCATTCATCATTTGCTTCGTCGTACACGGCGCGTGTGCGAAGAGAAGAAACGTCGGAGCCGGCGTCTGGTTCAGAAACACAGAATGCACCGAGCTTCACATCATCTGGTGTGCCGTAACACTGTGGCACCCACTCCATCATTTGCTCTGGTGTTCCGTTGCCAGAAATTCCTGCAGCTGCAAGACCTGAACCCATGATTGCCATACCAAGACCTGCGTCGCCCCAGAACATTTCTTCAATAGCAACTGGCATAGTGAGTCCAGTTGGATCTGCCATTGCGCTCATAAGGAAATCGAGACCGTACAAACCGTTCTTTGCGGCTTCTTGCACGATTGGCCATGGGAACTCTTCACGCTCATCCCATTCGTGCGCGTTAGGGCGCATTACGTCAACAGCGAACTGGTGAATCCAGTCTTTGATCTGGAGTTGGTCTTCATTGAGGGAGAGGGAGAAATCAGCCATAGCAATAAGTTACTGGGGAGTAACCCCGTTGCGTCAAATAGTCGGGTGTGTTCTTGGGCAAGCGAAACCCAGTGCGCCACCAACTAAAACCTCTTGCACACATTGGGTGGCAAAGTCCGAAAAAGGAGGCTATTTTGACAATTGCAGAGCACGACAGATGGTTATTACACAATCGACTACGTGACGTCATTGGGTCACAGGAGGCGGACATTCTGATGGAACACTTGCCGCCAGCCGGATGGAACCATCTAGCGACCAAACAAGATCTGGAGCTCACGACAGCATTGCTGCGACAAGACCTCCAATCTGAGATCTCCGGGTTTCGTCAGGAACTCAAAACTGAAATATCTGAGGTTCGCCAAGAACTCAAAACCGAAATATCCGCAGTTCGTGTAGAACTCAAAACTGATCTATCTGCGGTTCACTTAGAACTTAAAACTGAGATAGCAGAATTACGCGTTGAGATGGAGCGTGGTTTTCGCAGTCAGACCTGGAAGATGGTCACTTCAATGATTGCGACACAAAGCATCTCAGTTGCCATCATGGCATCAATGGTGAACTCGCTTCGATAGCTACTGTGCGTGTGCCACGCGAGTACGCGTGATGTCCCACACCGAGGCAACCGCAGCGCAGATGAGCAATCCACTCACAAAGAACGGAGCCCCAAGACCAACATGGTCAAAAAGTGCACCAGCTAATACTGGGCCAGCCACACGACCAAACGCTGCAGTGCTTTGCTGATACCCCAACGCTTCACCTCGGCGATCAACAGGAGCCAACTCTGCCACCAACGCGCTTCCCGATGGTGCCGACACGCCTTGACCGACCGACAGCAAGAACAAAGCGATGAACATCACAGCCCACGTGGAAGCAACGCTTAAGAGAAGTAGCCCGACAGCAACAAGCGATAGACCGAGTCGCAACATTTTGCGAGAACCCAACCGAAGTGTGAGTGGACCGATGAGCCCACCTTGCACTCCTACCAACGTGATTCCTACAAACACGAACACCAGCGATGCTGATCCCTCAGTGAAACCAAATTGCTTTTCGCCCCACAACGAGAACGTTGCTTCAAAGCCAGCGAAACCGAGCATGGATAGAAATCCAACCATCGCGAATCGTTGCAACGCTGGCGACAGTGCCTTTCCGCGTTCAGATTTTTCCGTGATGTGCGATGTGTCTGGCTTGGTCTCTGGCAATCGAATGATTGCGGCAACTGCATTGATTGCAGCAATCGTTCCGGCAACGTAAAACGGAACATGAGGACCGCCAAGAGCAGCAAGACCACCAAGTGCTGGACCCACAACAAAACCAACACCAAATGCTGCGCCCAGCAGACCCATTAAGCGTGCACGTTGGTCTGGTGGAGCAATATCTGCAACTGCACCTTGTGCCACAGAAATACTCGCTCCCGATGCGCCATCGATGAGTCGACCTAGGAACAACACCCAGAGTGCACCGGCTGCACCAGTGATAAAGCTTCCAACTGCAGTACCAATGAGAGAAAAAACGATGACTGGCTTACGTCCGACTTTGTCGGAGATGCGTCCGAGAATTGGTGCAAAAAACATCTGTGCAACCGAGAATGATGCAAACATCAGACCAACTTGTAAACCACTTGCACCAAATCGCTCTGCATATCGCCCAAGGATTGGCGCAACAATGCCAAAACCTACAAGGTCAAGTGCAACTGTTGTCCAGATTGTCCAATACCCCTTGGGCATTGGTGTTCGTTCTTTCTTAGCCACGTCGTACGCGCGTTCCGTCTTTAGTGGTTTCAACTACGTATCCAGCAGCTTGTAATTCATTACGAATTGAATCGGCTGCAGCAAAGTCTTTAGCGGCACGCGCAGCATCTAGCGCAACACCTTTAGCAACAATGTCTGCATCAATGTCATCACCGATTGATAGCTCAAGACCAAGTGCACCAAGAATTTCAATGACTGCTGCGCGAACAGATGAAACAGTGGCAACGTCGCCAGCATCCATCGCGGCGTTAGCGCGACGCACCGAATCAAATACCAACGCCATTGCCGCCGTGGTGTCTAAGTCGTTATCCATGGCAGTGCGAAACTGTTGCACTACTTCTGCATCGGGTGAACCCGAAGAATGCGCACTAGTTCGTGCAGCAAAAGAATCAAGTCCTGCCAATGCTGTAACGCATGCATCAATATTGTCTTGGCCAATACGTACGGGAGAACGATAGTGAGTCTGCAACAACAACATGCGGTATGCGCGTGCGTCGTAATGCTCGAGAAGATCAAGAAGATTGGCGACGTTGCCCAAACTCTTCGACATCTTTTCGCCCTCGAGGTCCACAACAAATCCGTTGTGCATCCAATGCTTCGCAAAAGTTTTTCCTAATGCAACTGCCTGTGCTCGTTCATTTTCATGATGTGGAAAGCGCAGATCTGCGCCGCCGCAATGAAGATCAAAATCCTCACCCAAAAGTTCAAGGCTCATCACAACACATTCACTGTGCCAACCAGGACGACCCTCACCCCACGGCGCAGACCATGAAGGCTCGCCTGGCTTTGAAAATTTCCACAACGCAAAATCTGCAGGATTCTTTTTGTTGCTCGCACCCAGTACTTCGCGATCGCCACCACCACTGAGCATGTCGTCGAGACTTTGATGAGCTAGCAATCCGTAATCGGGAACAGACTTCACATTGAGATAGACGCCGTCATCAGTGACGTACGCAGCATCGCGCTGAACGAGGGTAGAAATCATCTCCACCATCTGATCTACATAATCAGTGGCGTGTGGAATATCGTCCGGACGTAAGACGCCCAACTTGCCCATCGCCTCGAACCACACGTTCTCGCACTTATGGGTGATGTCTTCCCACGCACGATTCTCACGATTGGCGCGGTCGATGATCTTGTCGTCGATATCGGTGATGTTCGACACGAGCCGGACTTCCAAGCCCGACCAGGTGAGGTAGCGGCGCAAAATGTCGTACACCAGTGTGGCTCGCCCATGCCCCAAGTGGGGTGGCCCGTACACCGTGGGGCCACAGAGGTAGATGCCCACCTTGCCCGGCTCGCGCAGAGCCAGGGTTTTCACACTTTGTGTGGCGGTGTCATAGAGGTTCAGCACTCTGACCAGCCTACGATTTATGAGGTATGTCCACTGTCCCTGAGAAGCCCACCCTCGACAACATCGAGACAAAGTGGATGGACGCCTGGCGCGCCCAGGGCACATACGACTTCAATCGCTCCGCCACCCGAGATGCCGTCTTTTCCGTAGACACCCCTCCACCCACCGTGAGTGGCTCTCTCCATATGGGTCATGTCTTTTCCTATACCCATACAGACACCGTGGCTCGTTTCTGGCGCATGCGTGGCAAGAGTGTGTTTTATCCCATGGGCTGGGATGACAACGGTCTGCCCACCGAACGTCGCGTACAAAATTATTTCGGTGTGTCATGTGACCCTTCGGTGCCATATGTTCCGAACTTGCAGCCACCGTTTCGTGGTGACCCTCCAAAGAACCACACACCTGTTCCGGTATCGCGACCAAACTTTATTGAATTGTGTGAAGAACTCACTGCCCAAGACGAACAAGTTTTCGAAGATCTCTTTCGTCGTCTCGGACTTTCTGTCGATTGGTCTTTGCTCTACACCACCATCGAAGACAGATCACGTCGCACCAGCCAGCGTGCATTTTTGCGAAACCTTGCACGCGATGAGGCATACACGCAAGAAGCGCCAACTTTGTGGGACGTTGACTTTCGCACTGCCGTCGCGCAAGCTGAACTTGAAGATCGTGAACGCCCAGGCGCGTATCACACCATTGCGTTCCATAAGTCTGATGGCAGTGGCGATGTACTTATTGATACGACTCGTCCAGAATTGTTGCCTGCATGCGTTGCTGTCATTGCACACCCAGACGATGAGCGTTACAAACCACTCTTTGGCACCACGGTGCGCACGCCACTTTTCAATGTTGAAGTACCAGTGCTTGCACATCCACTTGCTCAGATTGACAAGGGCACTGGCATCGCAATGTGCTGCACGTTTGGTGACCTCACCGACGTCATCTGGTGGCGCGAGCTGCAACTAAACATGCGAGCAATTATTTCTCGTGATGGTCGTCTGATTGCCGAAGCGCCAGACGGCCTCACAGACGAAAAGGGAATTACGAATTACAACGCACTTGCTGGCAAGTCAACCAAGCAAGCACAAACTGCAATCGCCGAAATGCTTGCAACTTCTGGGGAAATGGTTGGCGAACCACGACCAATTACACACCCGGTGAAGTTCTACGAAAAAGGCGACCGCCCGCTTGAAATCGTTACCAGCCGTCAGTGGTACATCCGCAATGGTGGACGCGATGCAGAATTACGCGACGCACTTCTTGCACGCGGCGCGGGTCTTACGTGGCACCCAGACCACATGCGTCACCGTTACTCGAACTGGGTGGAAGGCCTCAATGGAGATTGGCTAGTAAGCCGTCAACGTTGGTTCGGCGTTCCAATTCCTGTGTGGTACAAACTCAACGAACATGGCGAAGTTCTTCATGAATCGCCACTTGTTCCCAACGAATCACACTTGCCTATCGACCCAAGCACCGATGTGCCAGATGGTTTCACCGAAGCACAACGAGGTCAGCCTGGTGGATTCATTGGTGACCCCGATGTCATGGACACATGGGCCACTTCTTCTCTTACTCCGCAAATTGCTGGCAAGTGGGAAGACGACAACGACCTCTTTGCACGCGTGTATCCATTCGATGTGCGCCCACAAGGTCACGACATTATTCGTACATGGCTCTTTGCCACCATGGTGCGCTCACACTTTGAACACAAGACCGCGCCATGGAGCAATGCTGCGTTGTCTGGTTGGATTCTCGACCCTGATCGCAAGAAGATGTCAAAGTCCAAAGGCAATGTTGTTACACCTGTGGACTTGTTCGAACAGTACGGCAGCGACGCAGTGCGTTACTGGGCTGCCGGCGCGCGACCTGGTGTAGATACAGCATTCAGCGAAGATCAAATGAAAGTGGGCCGCAAGCTCGCCACAAAGATTCTTAACGTCACCAAGTTTGTTCTTGGTTTCGGTGATGCCGACGAATCAGTTGCCCCAACAGAACAAGTTGACTGCGCAATGTTGCATCGACTCGCAGCAGTTGTTGAAGAATGCACCACAGCGTTTGAAGCATTTGATTACGCACGAGCACTTGAGCGAACAGAATCTTTCTTCTGGTGGTTCTGTGACGACTATGTGGAACTTGTCAAGACGCGTGCCTATTCAGAAGATTCACCCGAGGGTTCGCTCTCAGCACGAATCGCATTACGACGCGCACTGTCTACCTTGCAGCGGCTATTCGCACCGCTACTCCCCTTCGCAACTGAAGAGGTGTGGAACTGGTGGCAAACCGGGTCTGTGCACCAGGCACAATGGCCCACCAGTGCAGAACTCACTGCATCTATCTCTACATCTCCAGACGAAGCGCTACTGAATGCTGTCTGCACAACCTTGGCCATCATTCGTCGTTCGAAAACTGAAGCAAAAGTCAGCCAACGCCAAGGTGTCGACATGGCATCCATCACTGCCTCTGCAGATGCCGCCAGGGCAATCACCGCTGGCTGGATTGACATTGCAAATGCTGGGTCAGTTGCACAATGGGAAATCGCAATATCCGAGAACGCGGAAATTGCTGTTGCAGTAACTCTCGCCCCAGTTGCGCAATAGCCACATCCTGCACTGATGCGACCAACCCGAAGCACCCACTAGGACTACCGTAGAGATGCCATGACTGAAGCCCTACCAAAGCCCCGTCGCAGTGGAAAGCACAAAGCGTTTCTTGTATTCAACGTGCTGCTGGCGATGACCACCGTGGCTGCCGGGTCTGGACTGCTGTATGCGAACTGGAAACTGGGCAATCGCCAAGTAGTCACTATCGACACTGTTCCTGAAGGCGACGGCGCACTCAACCTTCCACCGGGTGACCTCTCTGCAAAGAATTACTTAATTACTGGTTCTGACAACAGTGCATGTGTTGCTCCAGATTCCCCGTATGCCGGCGGTTTCGGTAAGCGCACAAGTTTTGGCGAACGCAGTGACTCCATCATGGTGATTCGCGTAAACCCCATCGACAACCAAGCTGCGGTCATCTCCTTCCCTCGTGACATGTGGGTGAAACAGGCAGGTTCGTCACGTAGCGGTCGCATCAACTCAAACTTCGACAAGAAGAACCCGAATCGTCTGATCCGTACCATCAAGGAAAACTTTGGCATTTCAGTTGATCACTACGTCAACATTGATTTCTGTGCATTTGCAGAAATTGTTGACGCCGTTGGTGGTGTCCGAGTTCCTTTCCTCTTTAGAGCACAGGATTACCGCACCGGATTCAAAGTTCTACGGAAAAATGTTTGCTACCGATTCGCTGGCGATCACGCACTCGCATACATGCGCTCTCGTCATTACCGCTGGTACGACTCCACATTGAAGAAATGGCGAACAGACCAGTCATCTGACTGGGGAAGAATTGCTCGCCAACAAGACTTCATGCGACGCATGATTCGAAAGGCGCTCGACAAGTCACGCACCAGTCCACGAGTCGCCACAAACATTTTGAATGCCGCACTAAAGAATGTCATCACCGATGATCGGCTTACCCCACTCAGTGTCTTACAACTTGGACAAGCAATGAAAAACTTCAATGCAGACACCATGGGTAGTTACACCATGCCTGGTGTTGGTCAAATGATCGACAAGGCATCTGTCATCGTTCCTGATTTTGAAAGCGCAACATCGAAAAAAATTCTGTCTGTGTTCCAAGGAAAAGCCAGCCTCTCTATTACGGTTCCCGGATCAGAAAAAGCAGACGCTTCAGCAACAGTTGTCGCTACAACGTTGGCAGTTGTCGCCGCCACAACCACAACAAAGCCTCAGCCAACTACCACTGTAAAAACGGTCCCCACCACAGTTGCGCCAGTAGTCACCATTTCGCGCACACCCACTACAACAGTTCCTAAAGTCACCATCAATCAAGACACACGCGGCATCGTTCCTCCGAACGATCCAACCTGCCCGTTCTAAAGTCGCGCTTCGAGTGCCTGAGCTAGAACCTCAGGAATTTCACTTGGCCCGTTCACCAATGAGATGACGGCTCCTACTTTTAATGCGAATGCTGTTGCTTCCTCATGATCTTCCGCAGGTGCAATGACTACTAATTCGTCAATGCCTGCTGCAGCTGCGATTGCATCACCATCTACTGTTGCGCGACAGTCTGATAACAGTATTGCGATGCGACGGCCAGCGCGTGAGCGCGTCAATTGTTGTTGCGCTGCAATGAGTGCACCAGCTAGGTCGGTAGTGCCGTAACCGCGCAATGTCAGAACATCGTTAATCACTCGCTCGCTCGATTTGGGAACATCTTGCGATTTAGTAACTACGACATCTTTTCCAAAGGCGATAACGCTGTAGTCGTCTGGATTTCGGCTGGCGATTGACGCAGTAGCGACAGCCGATGTAGCAAGCGGCTGCCCACCCATTGAGCCACTTCTATCTAGTAACAAACAAAAAGCTGTTCCCGGTTTTCTCCATCCACGAATTCGCAATCTTTCGGGGTCTACTGCAAGTCCGGCACGTGCTTCACCAATCGCGTCAAGGCTGGCATCAATATCAAGGTCTCCGCCATCTGCTCGGTACGGCAACTCCACCATCTTGCCAATGCCCCGTGGTCGCGCTTGCCCACGATTACCAAGTTCCAACATGAGTCGACCTGCTAATCGTCGAGCCAACTCACGCAGTTTTGGATCTGTTGCTCCGGTGAGGTCTGCAAGTAACCCAAGCATTTCATCTGGTGAATTTTGCATCGCCTCATCGACTGCGGCTTCGTCAAGTTCACCTACTTCGGGCGAAATCTGTTCAAAGTTTTCGTTGCGCGAAAGATCACGTCGTGACGTGGTCTTCTTTCCAGCTTCTGCGACTGCTTGGTCAGCAGCCTCGCCTTCCTTCGTTACCGGGAGGTCGTGGCCCCTGTCGGGGCTCCAGCTTTTCCCTCGCCGGCATCTCCTTCACCGTCGACTCTGCCAAAAACGTCTTGCCAAATCTCTGTGACAATTTCTTCAGAGGTGCGCACGCCGCCTTCACGCACACGCACACGACCAGACAGCGCCACTAACGCGGCATCGAGGCCAACGCTTGGTTGTGTCACTTCTGATTCGCGAAGTGCAGCTAACGACACCGCAACCTTTGCAAAGTCAACTGCGCCACGCACTGAAGACCCAACTCGTAAATCTGTATGTGAGCGAGTGAGGCGAACAACTTTGACCGCTTTTGACAACCATGCATCAGTAAGGCCAGAGCCCTCTGTATTGCGACGCACAATTGCTTCTTCGTCTTCAGCAGATTGGTACGACATAGAAACGCGACACACACGGTCGTATACGGCACCAGAAATACGTGCAGTACCTACAGCGTCAAATGGGTTCATGGCCGCAACGAGACGGAAACCGCTTACTGCAGCAACACGACCCAGACGAGGAACATTCAGTTCGCCCTCGCTCATCACAGTGATAAGTACGTTGAGAGTCTCTTCGGGGATGCGGTTGATTTCTTCCACATACAACAAGGAACCGTCACGCATGGCAGTCACAAGTGGCCCATCAACAAAGACGGACGGGTCGTAACCATCACTGAGAACTCGTGCCGGATCGAAATGCCCCACAAGACGCGCCGGTGTCAATTCAGCGTTGCCTTCAACGAACTCGAATCCGATGCCTAACCCTTGAGCTACGGCGCGCAGCAACGTGCTCTTTCCCGTACCTGGAGGGCCCTCAAGGAGAACATGGCGATCTGCAGCCAAAGCAGCAAGAACCAATTCAACTTCTCGTTGACGCCCAACTACTTGACTCGACAACGCCGAGCGGAGTGACGCAGTATCAGTCATTGACGATGATGCCGCGAATATTTTCGCCTTCACGCATTGCGCGGTAGCCCTCGTTGATGTCTTCAAGTGGATAGCGCTTTGTGATTAGTTCTTCAAGCTTGAGGTCACCAACGCGATACATGTCTAGCAACTTAGGAATATCTGCACGCGGGTTCAGGCTGCCAAAAATGGTGCCCTTCACTTCTTTTTGCCACATTGCAAGTTGGAACAAGTTGATGTCTGCACTTGTCTCGTCCATTGGAGAGATAGCAGTAACAACACATGTACCGCCCTTGCCTACCATTGTCATTGCTTCACCCATCATGTCGCCATGCAACACGCCTGGTGTCATGATGACGCGGTCGGCCATTTGGCCCCATGACAATTCCATGAGATGTGGAATTGCTTCAGTCATAGAAGAGTACGTATGGGTTGCTCCAAACTCCATAGCCTTTTCACGCTTGAACTCCACTGGGTCAATCGCAATGATGTGCTTGGCTCCAGCCATGCGTGCACCTTGCACTGCGTTAATACCAATGCCGCCGATACCAACGACAACCACTGTGTCGCCAGGTTGCGTGTCGGCACGGCTTGTAGCTGAACCCCAACCGGTTGCAACACCACAAGAAACAAGTGCCACGCAGTCAAGTGGAAGGTCTTTTTCAACTTTGATAAGTGACGCCTCTGCAACAGTTGCGTATTCGGAGAATGTTCCCAACTTGGCCATCATTTTCACAGCGCGACCGTCTTTTACGTGATGGCGATGTGTGCCATCGGTAATCATTCCACCTGTCAATGTGCCGGCACCAAGGTCACACAGGTTCTGGCGACCTGTGGAGCAGTAACGACAACGACCACATGATGGAACAAAACTTGCCGATACATGATCGCCTACTTGTAATGAAGAAACGCCAGGCCCTACTTTCACAACAACACCGGCGCCTTCATGGCCGCCAATGAATGGGAAGAAGTCATCGACGCCCATCATGGCGAGGAGTTCTTGGGGGGGAACCATGTCACCAGTGACGAAGTGCTCGTCTGAGTGGCACATACCGGCAACTTTCCAATTCACCAATACTTCATTGGCTTTGGGATCATCTACTTCAATCTCTTCAACCACCCATGGTTGATCGATTCCGTACAACACTGCTGCTTTGGATTTCATAACTATTCCCCCTATGTAATTGTTTGTGTATCTCCGCCGAAGCGAAATGATTTATTCGTAAACCAGAACTCCGCGGATGTTCTTTCCATCGCGCATGTCTTGGTAGCCCTCGTTGATTCCTTCAAGTGGGTACGTCTTTGTAACAAGGCCGTCAAGATCGAGTTGGCCTTCGCGATACAAGCCGAGAAGTTTCGGAATGTCTGCACGAGGGTTACCTGAACCGAAGAGAGAACCAACAAGTTGCTTTTCCATGAGTGTGAGATCGAGAAGGCTCATGTTTGCTCCACCCATTTCAAATGCAGGGTGAATGTTGGTAACAACGACGCGGCCGCGCTTTGCTGCGAGTGCCATTGCTTCGCCCATCAGTTGACCGTCGCCGACACCCATTGTCATGATGACTTTGTTTGCCATAGTTCCCCATGTGAGATCCTGCAACAGTGGCAATGCTTCAGTCATTGAAGATGCTGTGTGTGTTGCACCGAACTCCATAGCCTTTTCACGCTTGAACTCAATTGGGTCGATAGCAACGATGCGCTTTGCACCGGCAAGACGTGCACCTTGAATTGCGTTAGCTCCGATACCACCAACACCAACAACAACAACTGTGTCGCCAGGAGAAACATCTGCTGCATACACAGCAGAACCCCAGCCAGTGACAACGCCGCAACCGAGGAGGCATGCCTTGTCGAGTGGAACGTCTTTTTCAATCTTGATGCACGATGCTTCGTTTACCACTGTGTGATGCGCAAAGGTTCCGAGCATGCACATCAATGTGAGGTCTTTCCCTTGTGCATGGTGACGAGATGTGCCGTCTGAAATCTGCAAACCGAGTCCCATAAGTGCGCCGAGGTCGCACAAGTTCTGGTGTCCGGTAGAACAGCTGGGGCAACGACCACATGATGGGATGAAGCCAAAGACCACATGGTCACCGACCGACAACCAACTCACACCTTCGCCGATGGCTTCCACCACGCCGGCGCCTTCATGGCCACCAACGATGGGAAGTGCAAATGGAAGGTCACCGGTAGTGAGGTGTTCGTCAGAGTGGCACATACCCGATGCGGCAATTTTGACCAATACTTCGCCCGGTCCAGGAGCATCGAGCTCAATCTCTTCCACGCTCCACGGCGCATTAACTTCCCAGAGAACTGCAGCTTTCGTTTTCATCGAATGCCCCCTATTTGACGAGCCAGGCAACCTGGCGGTGTCCTTTGAGAATAGCCCTATCCCCCCAACATTCTCTAGTGGGCGTCTTTCCAACTACTGTTAGCGCCATGGAACAGGACAACACACCTACCCCCGTCGCCCCGACTGCAGATGCTGCAGTGGAATCTCCCGTCACCGAGGAACTCCTCGTGGAAGAGATCTCCATTGACGGCATGTGCGGCGTGTACTGAGCCCCACCTTTTTAGCGGGGCGATGAATGACCGTCACTCTTGAGTCGGCATGCGAGTTACACCCGCAGGTGGCATTACGACCAGAACCATTTGGTGCACTTGCGTACCACTACGGAAATCGACGACTGGTTTTTCTCAAACACCCCGACATTGTTCGCGTGGTAAAGACCATGGGTCAGCATTCTTCTCTTCGTGATGCGCTTATGGCTGAAGGCGTCGACGAAACACGTTGGCCATCATTTGTCAGCGCCCTGTCCTCACTAACTACATCGGAGATAATTCGTGTCCTCTGAAACACTCTCAGCACAAATGAAGCAAGGCCTTGATGCGCCAATCTGCCTCACGTGGGAATTGACCTATGCATGCAACTTGGCATGTGTTCATTGCTTGTCTAGTAGCGGTCAACGTGACGAGCGTGAACTTTCAACTGCGCAAGCAAAAGCTGTTATCGACGAACTTCGCGACTTGCAGGTGTTCTACATCAACATTGGTGGTGGCGAGCCAATGATTCGCCGCGACTTCTTTGAGATTATTGAGTATTCAATTTCCAACAAGATTGGCGTGAAGTTTTCAACCAATGGTGCTTTCATCGACCAACGCAATGCCGAACGTCTGGCGGCGATGGATTACCTCGACATTCAAATCAGTCTCGATGGCACAGACGCTGCAACAAACGACGCCGTACGTGGCGAAGGTTCGTATGCAACAGCAATTCGCGCAATGGACAACTTAAAGGCTGCTGGATTTGGTCAGTTCAAAATTTCAGTTGTCGTTACGCGTCACAACGTTGACCAACTAGATGAGTTCAAAGCACTTGCAGACAGTTACGGCGCACAACTACGTATCACTCGCTTACGTCCTGCTGGTCGCGGCGCCGATACTTGGAATGAACTTCACCCCACGAACGCACAGCAGCGACAGATTTACGATTGGTTGCTTGCCCACGGCGAAAACGTATTGACGGGAGACTCGTTCTTCCACCTCAATGCATTTGGCGAATCACTACCTGGTCTCAACCTGTGTGGCGCCGGACGTGTTGTGTGCCTGATCGATCCAATCGGCGATGTGTACGCATGCCCATTTGTTATCCACGACACTTTCAAAGCAGGCAATGTTTTGGAAACAGGTGGATTTACACATGTGTGGCGTGAATCTGATTTGTTTACTGAATTGCGTGAGCCACAAAGTGCTGGAGCATGCGCATCATGCGGAGCCTTTGACGCGTGCCAAGGCGGATGCATGGCTGCAAAATTCTTTACAGGGTTACCACTCGACGGACCAGACCCAGAGTGCGTAGGTGGCGACGGCGAAATTCTCTTGGCTTCAGTCCCAGTTGCATTGACTCCTCGTCCGTCTATGGACCACTCAAAACCGCCACGCCATAAGGTCAACGCATGAACCCGATTGTCGCTGTTCTTGCCATTGTTCTTGCATATTTCTGCGGCACATTGCCAAGCGCCATCTTGATTGCAAAATCAAAAGGCATCGACATCACAACTTTTGGTTCCGGCAATCCGGGAGCCAGCAACATTTCACGAGCACTCGGTGCAAAGTACGGCGCCCTGGTCTTTCTGCTTGATGCAGCAAAGGGAGCGATTCCCGTAGTCCTGACACTCGGATACCGACCAATCGCTTTTGCGTGTGCTGCTGCAGCAATTGTTGGCCACATGTTTCCCGTCATGCGCCACTTCAAAGGTGGCAAAGGAGTCGCAACGGGCGGTGGAGTTTTGCTTCCACTTCACCCACCCGTCATGATCGGCACACTCATCGCATGGCTTCTCATTATGAAAATCAGCAAGAAGGCGTCAATTGCTTCTATTGCCATAGTTCCAATCATGCTCATTGCACTTGCTGTGCGCGGAACTGCTGGCTGGGAATTGTTGGCCCTACTCGGAATGGGTGTACTTGTTGAGATTCGTCATATCTCCAACATCAAACGTCTGATATCTGGCAGTGAGCCTCCCGTTACTGGCGTCAGCCATTAACACTGTGGTCGCCTGACCAAACAACATGACACCACCGATTGTTCTTCTTGCCCTTGGTTCTTGGGAACAGCACGGCGCCCACTTACCGTTTGATACCGACACAGTGATAATCGAATCTGTTGTTGATGCGGCAATTCGTTCTGTTGATCCTGAGAACACACAATTCTCGGTTGTGCCAACTATTGGAGTTACCGCCAGTGACGAACACAACGGATTTGCTGGAACGCTGAGCATTGGTACTAATGCTTTATCCGACGCGGTTGTTTCCATTGCTCGTTCCGCTTCGTGGGCGCGCGGTATTTGCATTGTGAATGGTCATGGCGGAAACGCAGACGCCCTGAAGCTTGTCCATTCAGCACTTGATTACGAAAACATTCGGCATTCCATCTGGTCCTTGCCTTACTACGAAGGTGCAGATATGCACGCAGGTCATACCGAGACTTCATTGATGCTGCACCTTGCTCCAGACACTGTGCGCATGGACCTCGCAGAAGTTGGTGCAGTCGGAGACTCTGAAATGCTGATTGAACGCATGCGAGCTGGTGGGATAAAGGAAGTGTCATCAAATGGAGTTGTGGGCGACCCCACTAACGCCACCGCTGCTCATGGAGCAACAATGTTGAGTTTTTATGCAGACCACTTAACAAAGCTCTTGCTACAAATACAGACTTCTTGGACATGACCGACAACTTTTTCGCCGACAAGCAATGGTTTCGTTCAAAGGACGGCAAAAGGCTTCTCGCTGGTTCTCCCCTCACGCTATTTACAGTTTCAACGGCTGGAAGCGCCATCCTCGATGCGATTGAGAGCGATACTCCTCTGCCTCCTCAACATCAACAACTCACCGACCGTCTCTCTGTAACCGGGGCTATTCACCCGCAGAACGTCGCGTCATGTTCAGCGGAACAAGTCACCGTGGTTATTCCAGCCTTCATTAGTGACGAAGAAGATCAGGTAGCCCTGCAGGCATTGGTTGATGAATTGAGACCACTCAGAATTGTGATTGTCGATGATGCCTCACCATTTTTCTTTGAGATTGTTAAGACCACGATGGTCCGTCTTGAAAAGAACAGTGGTCCTGCGACTGCTCGCAATACCGGCCTGCAATACGTTGAGTCACCCTACGTAGTTTTCGTGGACACAGATGTTCAGATTTTCGCACAAGACGTACTCAACTTGGCGGGCCACTTAACTGATACACAACTTCTGGCTGTCGCACCGCGCGTAGCAACAGAGAGAACTAAATCCTTTATCAATGAATACGAATCGTTTCATTCTCCACTAGATCTTGGGCCAGACCCAGCAGTCGTGCGACCCTTGTCGCGTGTTGCATATGTGCCGTCGGCGGTTCTGGCCTGCAATGCAAGTCACCTTCGTGAACTTGACGGCTTCAATGAAGAACTACGCGTGGGTGAAGATGTAGATCTTATTTGGCGTGCAGTTGAAGGCAAGTTTGTTGTGCGATATGCACCTGAAATAGTTGCTACACATTCTCCACGCCGCACTGTGCGTTCAATGTTGAAACAGCGCATCTCATATGGCTCAAGTAGTGCTGCATTAGATGAGCGACATCCTCGCTTTTCGGCACCATTACGTACACATTTGTTCTTTTTCGTACCGGTCATGCTGCTTTTCTTGGGATATTTGGTGACCGCAGCAATAGCACTGATCCCAATGTTCTTTTATTTTGCGCTCACATTACGAAATACCGGAATGTCTCTGCCGCAGCGCACTCGAATCACATGGTGGGGTTTAGCGAGCACCACCAAACTGACTGCTTCCGCAATACGACGAGTGTGGTGGCCATTGTTTGCTGTTGCATCGCTAGTAACTACTCGACCAGTCATCACGTGGTCTTTTTGTGTGCTCATTCCAACATTGTTTGGGCTGATGAAAAAGAAACCACGTCAACCTCTCACCTACCTTGTCGTGCGAAGCCTCGATGACATGAGTTATGGAGTCGGAGTATGGAAGGGCGCAATTCGGCGAAAGAACCTGCGTTGCCTGTTTCCAGTCTTTACTCTGCGTGCATCAAGCCGGAGATGACGATTGGATGCGTTGACTAATGTCATTGCATTCAGCACAGACTGATTCTGGAATCAAACCCCATCGCATAAGCCGTGCAAAGATCGCGCACCCCAAGCAGAAGCCCACAAAAGCTTCCAACGAAGCAGCTCCAGCCAACATTGCAATCACAACACGAGACGCCGTGTGCGCATCGGCAAACCACAGCACCGAGCCGACGATAGAGAACAAGGCGCCAATCCCTTGGGCAAACCTTTTGGGTGGTCCGGGCACAAGACGATGATCGCGCTTGATGCGTGGTGTGATGATTTGTGTAGAAATTCTTCCTAGTGGACTCAGCAATGGCCCCGTGCTTACTCGAGCGA
>ENA-OUVC01001045-OUVC01001045.1-marine-metagenome-genome-assembly--contig:-NODE-1045-length-16856-cov-2.673878_pt1 | contig 16856 bp, 15 predicted proteins | sample MGYA00248622_ERZ508571 | MGnify/ENA primary metagenome ERZ508571 (study PRJEB26236, sample SAMN06267175) | marine metagenome | isolation source: Columbia River Estuary | place: USA:Columbia River... | reverse complement strand
GGAAGTTCGATGTAGAGCGGATTTCCTTCGTGAATAGCAACGATAGCTCCGGTGTTTTCAAGCATGTAGTTGATTGCATCGCCCACGGTATCTGCTGAAATATTCATCTGATCAAAGTTAACGTTATCCATAAAGACAAAATCTTCGCCTTCCTTGTATAGGAAGTTCATTTCGCGCTTCTCGAGAATCGCCACGTCGACTTTGACCCCAGCATTGAAAGTCTTATCAACTACTTTTCCAGTCATGACCTGCTTCAACTTAGTACGGACGAAAGCTGGACCCTTGCCAGGCTTTACGTGCTGAAACTCAACGACAGTCCAGAGCTGGCCATCAATATCGAGGGTCATACCATTCTTGAGATCATTAGTTGTTGCCACGATAGCTCCAGTCCTGCGTTCTAAAAGTTAGTTAAGGTGCGCGAGTTTAGCGCATAACAATTGCTCAATAAAAATCAGGAGAGGAGCGCTTTTAGCGCAATAAGGGCCAACACATAAGAATTTGGCCCGAAACCTCCAATAGTCCCATTTGCTACCCCTGAAATCACTGATGTATGTCTGAACTCTTCGCGCGCCATGGGATTAGAGAGATGGACTTCAATCAATGGAGCTTTGACCAACTCTGCTGCATCACGTATCGCATATGAGTAATGTGTAAAAGCTGCAGGATTAATGATCACCGGAAGTTTTGCATCTGCAGCCTCGTGTAGCCAAGAGATGATCTCCGCTTCATCATTACTCTGTCTCACATCAGCGATAAAGCCATGGGTCTTTGCAACCGATTCAATATGGGAGACCAGCTCTGCATAATTCATATCTCCATAGATAGATGAATCGCGTATATCAAGGCGACCTAAATTTGGACCATTGAGGACAAGTACCTTCATTGGCTAACCTTCTCATACGCTGATATCAAGGCGGCTTCATCTGGATTTTCAAGCCTCTGTGTCTTCCCAATTTCGGTAATCACGACAAAGCGCAGATTATTCCCACGTGACTTCTTATCGAGTTTCATCGCCGAGAAAAGTTCGGGCCACTCACCCTGTGTGTATTGAACTGGTAGCTCTAGACCTCGCAGAACTGAGAGGTGTCTTTCCAGTAACTCCTCCGAGATGAGCCCCGATTCAAAGGAGAGATGAGCGATAAAGGCCATACCTATCGAGACGCACTCACCATGTCGGAGTGAGTACTGAGAGTGAATTTCAACCGCATGGCCAAAGGTGTGGCCATAATTGAGAATCTCGCGATTGAAACTCTCTTTAAAATCTCCAGAAACAACATCAGCCTTAACCTGAACCGCTCTCTCAATAAGTTCCTGCGTCAACTCTTTCGAGCTACGAATCTGATCTAAAGTCAGACCTTCAACAATCGTCAGAATCTGAGCGTCTGCAATAAATCCACACTTCACAACTTCCGCTAGCCCCGCTGCAAAATCGCGATCTGACAAAGTCTTAAGCCAAGCCGTATCGGCGATCACTTTGATGGGTGAGTGAAACGCCCCAATCAAGTTCTTGCCATAATCGCTATTGATGCCTGTCTTTCCGCCCACTGCTGCATCTACCATTCCAGCAACAGTTGTCGGAATCGCAACCCAATCCAGGCCACGTAACCAAGAGGCAGCGGCATAGCCGGCAAGATCGGTTACTGCGCCTCCCCCTATGCCAATAATCAAATCACTTCTAGTGAAACCCGCAGCGCCCAACCAATTCCAGATTGATTCAAGGGTGCGCGCTGACTTGCCAGCTTCTCCATCTGCAATTCCAAAGTAGAAAGCTTCTGCGCCACCGAAATCAAAGGTTGGAATCTGCTCTTTCATCGCCTCGCTATAGATGACAGCAACTCGTTCGCGACCTTGTGCGATCTCAATTAAAGCCTCTAGATAGCTCCGGCCAATTTCAACTTCATAACTTCGCTCAGAGGTAATTGCAATCTTCTTCATCGCGCCTCCTCTAAACTTGAAAGAGCAATGGTAACAATCTCTTCTTCGCTTTTGTCGTCAACGTTAATTGTTACATCCGCGAGAGCTTCATAAATTGGGCGTCTGGCCTCCATCAACGTCTGCCACTGCCCACGGGGGTTGTTGAGTAACAGTGGTCTATCGCGATTGAAGCCAATCCGCGGGACGACTGTTGACAGTGAAATATCGAGAAAGATTATGTAAGAGGAGATAGCGCGAAGAGCCGATTGGGCATCTATCGAAATAGGAGCGCCGCCTCCGAGGGATAGAACAGTTCCATCTGTAAGCAACTCATCCCGTAGGACTTTCTTCTCAATTGCCCTAAAGACATCTTCTCCTTGATCAAGAAAGATCTGCGAGACCGGCTTCTCTTCCTGCTCTTCAATCAGATGGTCGGTATCTCTGAAAGCTAACCCCAGTTTTTCGGCAAGAAGCGAGCCAATAGTTGTCTTTCCTGAACCCATAGGTCCAATCAGAATTACTCTCGGGGCCATTACTTAAAACGTAGATTCTTCATATACGACTCAAAGTTGCGACGTACCTCTTGAACGGAATCTCCACCAAACTTTTCTAGGACAGCTTCTGCCAGGACAAGAGCTGCCATCGCCTCGGCAACTACACCTGCAGCAGGAACGGCACAGACATCTGAGCGTTGGTTGATTGCCTTAGCAGCCTCGCCCGTCTTTACATCAATGGTGTCTAGGGCTTTAGGGACGGTAGAGATAGGTTTCATTGCGATTGAGACGCGTAAAATTTCTCCGTTGGACATTCCGCCCTCAGTGCCGCCGGCGCGATCTGTGCGTCGTTGTATCGCACCATCTTTTCCGCGCTCTATCTCGTCGTGGGCAATTGAGCCTCTGCGAGTTGCAGTTCTAAATCCATCTCCGATTTCAACGCCTTTGATTGCCTGAATTCCCATCATGGCTGCAGCTAGTCGTGCATCCAATCTGCGATCCCAGTGAACATGTGAACCAAGACCTGGTGGCAAGTTGTAAGCCAGAACTTCGCAGACCCCACCTAAGGTATCTCCATCTGAGTGTGCTGATTCAATCTCAGCAATCATCGCCGCACTTGTCTTTTCGTCAGCGCATCTGACTGGATCGGCATCGATGCGCGCCATATCGCCTGCCTGTGGCAGCAAGTAGCCATCAGGAATTCGTGCGCTTCCAATGGATACAACGTGGCTCAGAATTGTTATGCCCACTGCTTGTTCTAGAAAATTACGCGCAATAGCACCAAGTGCAACTCTTGCAGCGGTCTCGCGGGCGCTAGCTCTCTCTAAGATTGGTCGCGCATCATCAAAATCGTACTTCTGCATCCCGACTAAATCAGCATGGCCAGGTCTTGGTCGAGTCAGTGGTGCATTACGCGCCAAATTCACAATCTCATCTTCAGGGACGGGATCGGCGGACATCACCTTCTCCCACTTGGGCCATTCGCTATTTCCAACTTGAATAGAGATCGGACCACCCTGTGAAACTCCCAAACGAACTCCACCCAGGATTGTGACCTTATCTGCTTCAAAATTCTGTCTCGCTCCGCGCCCAACTCCAAGGCGACGGCGAGAGAGATGGAAATCGATATCTTTCGTTGAAATTTCAATATGAGCTGGTAGCCCTTCGACTATTGCCGATAGGGCTTGGCCATGAGATTCGCCTGCTGTTATCCAACGCATGTGCCTATTGTGGCAGATGCCATTTAACAAAGCAGACCTATTTACGCCCCTGCAGAGAAATTAACTCAAAATCGATAGGAGATATCCCCCACTGATCGCAGGCGCCAGTGGAATTGCGATTTTTAGAGTGCCGCTACGAATAATGTAGATGACCGCCAAAATGGTGGTGCATATAAGTAGGTTAAAGATGTACTCATAAAGCGACTCACGTGGAATGAGAAAAATCAGGATTGCACCCAGTAGTTTGATATCTCCCCCGCCAATATTGAGATATCTCCAAGCCAACATACTTGTTGGCAGAAGAATAGGAAGGAGATCGAAGTTGGCTGGGCTTGAACCAATGAGTAGATCGAGAGCCACTACAAGGGCAACTGCAATATTGGGTATGCGATGAAACTTAACATCAAAGAGCGCTATTGCAATAAGAAGAGCAACCATTCCAAGAAGGTACCTCTACTTGAAGTGAGGCCCAGATACACCTGTGGATATCTAGCGCGCGCTACTTAACTTCTCTCTGAGAGTTGATGCAAGCTCTTCAGTATCAAAATCTTTCGCTGACACTAGCCGCAACTGATCAATCCCCTGGTAGAGAAGTAATTCAAGCCCTGAGATAACTGGCGCGCCCACATTGCTCCACTTCTTCGCAAGTACTGTCGGCCACGGCTTATAGATCACATCAAAGAGAAGTGAGGTGATGCCACCGTCGATACCTTCAGCGAGAAGATCGGCAGCCCCCGCTGGGGTTGTATTTACAACCAAGGAGAATGGTTCAAGTGAAAAGGCGTTGCTCCACATTACATATGAAAATTGAGACTCTGTAACGATCTCATTGAAAGATTCTTCGCGCGTGCTTGTGCGTCCCAGCACCGTGATTGAATCCGCTACACCATCTAGCGCCGCCGCGATTGCTCGAGAAGTTCCACCGGCACCCAGGATTAAGACGGATGAGAAATCCGAGAAGCCCCGATGGGCGAGAGCTTGTAGGAAACCTGTGCCATCAGTTGATGTTGCGCTCCACGATCCGCCGCTCTTAATGAGCGTATTCGCGGATTGAGATTTGAGCGCTAAGTCGCTCGTTGCAAATCCTAATTGCAGAACCTCTTCCTTCAGGGGCATCGTGAGCGAGAGATAATCAAACTCGGAACCTCGCTCACTTAAAAAGTTTTTCAGCTCTCCTGCGCCAACCTCGATACGGTCGTAGCTTCCCTCTATCTGAAGATCTGCAAAGGCTGCGCGGTGCAAGACAGGCGAGAGCGAATGTTCGATCGGCGAACCGAGAACTGCCCCACGAATCATCCTTTACTCCTAAATAGCCCATTTCTTAAGTTCTTTTTGTACTCAAGTTTCCAGATATTGAACTGCTCTAGATTATCTGTAAAGCGCGTATCAGAGGGCGCAACCGTTATGAAATAGAGCCAGTTTCCTGGCTCTGGGTTGAGAGCTGCATTCATAGCCTGGCGACCAGGGTTATTTATCGGTCCTGGCGGTAGGCCGTACTTTCGATACGTGTTGTATGACGAGTTAATCAACGTTCCTTGAGTACTCAGAAAGATATTGCCTCGCGACTTTTTAACGTAATGGATTGTCGAATCAAACTGCAGCGGCATCCCTTTGACCAAGCGATTCCTAATGACCTGAGATATCTTGGTGAAATCTTGGAGCTTGCCCTCTGCTTGAATGAGAGAGGCGATAGTTAAGAACTGCGCGGGCGTAAACTTTTCGCGACTTTCATAGAATCCAGCAGAAACCATCTCCTGATTAGACCGCGAAACCATTGAGGAAAGGGCGGCGAGTGCGGATGTGCCTTTATCAAAACTGTACTGTGCTGGGAAGAAGAGCCCTTCGAGCGATGTAAACCCGCTCGGTTTCTTAAGGTTCTTCAGAGCAGATCTGACATCGCCTGCGCTAAAGCCAGATTTATACATTTGCGGAAGAATCTCAGAGAGCCACATTCCCTCTTGAACACTGATTAATCCACTGAGACGCTTTACATCCAGCAGTTGCTCCAGCGCTTGCTTTGCACAGTTTTCAACAGTGAGTCGATGATCTCCCGGTGCTACTTGAGTAGATCGTGGATCTCCCACTGCAACACGAAAATATGACTCGGATGATTTCACTACGCCCGCCTCTACGAGCTCCTTGCCAATCTCAGAGCCTGATGAACCGGCATCAATATGGACAATTACTTCTCTGCCATTTTCACGACATGAAAAATCCGGAGCAGTTGAAGTATTTGAACGTAACTCACGAACTCCGCCAGTGAAAAGTAGAACAACTAAGAAAGCTGAGAAAACTCGAAAAAGGGGTGAGTTAGGAAGATCGCGCACTCTGAAGACCTAACTCAAGAATCTCTACCGCTGCCATCGCATCTATAAGCTCCTTCGACTCCTTGGCAGATTTGCCGGCCTCTCTTAGCTTCGACTGTGCGCTGACGGTAGAAAGTCGCTCATCTATATAGACGATTTCAACATCGGTGAACTCGGCTAGGAGAGCTCCAAAACTTCTCGCCTTCTCGGCGCTGACGCTTTCAACTCCAGAAAGTTGCTTGGGAAGACCGATAAAGATCTGCACTGGTTCGTACTCTGCAAAGATGGTTTGAATCTCACTTGCCAGGTTCTTCTTCTCCGTTGCCAAAACCGCCAAAGGCGAGGAGATGATTCCATCGGGATCGCACACGGCAACACCTATGCGAATATCGCCGTAGTCAAAGGCGATCCGTCGACCCCGCTGCATCAATTACTTTCCAGAGATAGCGTCAGTGATTGCTGAAAGCGCCACCGAAATCTGGTCAAGATTGGTTCCGCCGCCTTGCGCAAAATCATCCTTACCGCCGCCGCCGCCGCCCAAAATCGTGGAGCCAATCTTTACGAGGGCGCCAGCTTTAACGCCTGCAGATTTTGCGTCATCGCTTACCGCCGCAACAAGAACTGCCTTGCCTTCAACAACGCTGACGAGAGCTACTACAGAGTTCGCAGACCTACTCTTTAGGTCGGTTGCAATCCTTCTTAAATCATCAGCTGCAATTCCATCGCCCAACGCTGTTGCAATCACTGAAATGCCATTCACAACTACCGCCTTCTCAGCCAACGAGCCCACCTGTGACATCGCTTGCGCTGAACGAACAGTTGCCAACTCTTTCTCAATCTCTTTAATCTTATTGAGCAAATCCGAAATTCTCTCTGGCAGCTCTTCTGCACGCGCACCTTTAACTATTTCAGTGAGCGAACTTAAGAGCAGATGTTCGCGAGCTAAATATTTATAGGCATCAACGCCGACGAGAGCCTCTACACGCCTTACACCAGCGCCAACGGATGATTCTGAGAGCAACTTAATGAGACCGAGCTGACCTGAGGCAGAGACGTGTGTGCCTCCGCAGAGCTCGCGCGCCCAGTCACCAACGCTGACAACTCGAACTTGATCTCCATACTTTTCACCGAAGAGAGCCATCGCGCCAATCTTCTTGGCAGCATCCTGCGACATAGTCTCTGCAGTTACCTCGAGATTATCGAGAAGAAGTGTGTTTACACGCGCTTCAACTTCATTTAAAACTGAATCTGGCACAGCGCCAGTTGAAGGAAAATCGAAGCGGAAACGCCCAGGCGAGTTCTCAGAGCCTGCCTGAGTTGCTGTCTCACCAAGAATTTCGCGGAAGGCTTTATGAACCATATGCGTTGCAGTATGCGCTCGAGAGATTGCGTTTCTACGCTCTAAATCAATTGCAGCCAGCGCCTGTGAACCAAGAGCCACTTCCCCGCTGATAACGCGACCACGATGAACAGAGAGACCATTTACTGGAGTCTGAACATCATCAATTTCAACCACAGCGCCATTGGCAAGGGTTATGCGCCCACCATCTGCTAACTGTCCGCCACCTTCTGCATAGAAAGGAGTTCTATCAAGAACGATTTCAACTTCGCTACCTGAAATAGCTGATTGAACGCTTATTCCATCAACGAGGATTCCATTAACAACTGCCTCAGATTCAATCTGCGTATAACCAACGAATGTGGATGCGCCCTTTGAATCTGCAATCTTCTTGTACTCACTCAGGTCTGTGTGGCCGCTCTTCTTCGCCTTCGCATCAGCTTTAGCGCGATCGCGCTGTTCATTCATCAAACGTCTAAAGCCATCCTCATCAACTTCAAGGCCCTCTTCGCGAGCCATCTCAAGGGTTAAATCAAATGGGAAACCATAAGTGTCATGGAGCTTAAAGACTTCATCGCCCGGCAAGACCGACTTCTTCTGCGCCTTCAACTGGGTAGAAGCGAGATCGAAGATCTGCGTTCCACTCTTTAGCGTTTGCAAGAAAGACTCTTCTTCCGCAATCGAGACTGCCAAGATGCGCTTCTGGTCTGAAATCAGCTCTGGATATTGAGGACCCATAGCGCCAATAGCAGCTTGGGTGAGCTCAGACATGATTGGATCGTTGACGCCCAAAAGGCGCATATTGCGAATAGTGCGACGCATCATGCGACGCAGAACATAGCCACGTCCCTCATTTCCTGGCGTCACTCCATCGCCGATCAACATCGCCGATGTGCGAGCATGGTCGGCTACAACGCGCAGTGAAACATCTGAATTTTGGGACTTTCCGTACGTCACGCCAGCAAGTGATGAGGCCTTAGTGAGAATCTGCATCGTGGTATCAATTTCATAGATGTTCTCAACGCCTTGTAATAACGCAGCAGTTCGTTCAAGACCTAAACCGGTATCAATGCTTTTGGCTGGAAGCTCTCCAAGAATTGGATAGCTATCTTTTCCGCCTCCTGCACCGCGCTCGTTCTGCATAAAGACGAGATTCCATACTTCCAGGTATCTATTCTCATCAGCGATTGGTCCGCCTTCAGCTCCGTAAGCAGGACCGCGATCGTAGTAAATCTCAGAGCAAGGTCCGCATGGTCCGGGAACGCCCATAGACCAGAAGTTATCTGCCATATCGCGTCGTTGGATTCGCTCTCGCGGAATACCAATTTTCTTATGCCAAATATCTGCAGCTTCATCATCATCGAGATAGACAGTTACCCAGAGACGATCCTCGGGGAAGCCATATCCCCCATCGTTGATTGGTCGGGTCAATAACTCCCAAGCAAGAGAGATGGCGCCCTCTTTGAAGTAATCTCCAAATGAGAAGTTGCCGCACATCTGGAAGAAGGAGGCGTGACGCGTTGTCTTTCCAACTTCATCAATATCGAGAGTACGCACACATTTTTGAACAGAGGTCGCACGCTTATACGGTGGAGTTACTTCACCAAGAAAGAAAGGCTTAAAGGGAACCATTCCAGCATTTACTAAGAGGAGATTTGGATCATCTGCAATCAGAGATGCTGATGGGACAACGGTATGGGTAAGGCCTTGTCGGTTTTCAGACTCAAAGAAGCGCAGCCAGCGCGAACGGATCTCGGCGGATTCCACTAGTTACATTCACCCACTTGATCTATTCAGTCTTCTTCTTTTTACGACCCTTGCTCATCTGAGCTGCGCTCAGTAGCGCACCTGCAACTTTCACAGCCGGACCATTCTTATCCATAAAATCTGAGGTAGCGCCTGTCACCTTTGAGGTGACCTCTTCGACGCTCTTGGTGATCTTGGCAAAGCTCTCGAGTGGGCTGTTAATGAGTTCAAGTGTGCGAGTAGATTCGTTAATAAGGGGCGTTGTATCGTCAGTGAAAGCTTTGAGAGAGACCTTCGCCTCATCGACCAGTTTGCTGACACGGAAGACGGCATATGCCACAGATACAGCGATCACAAAGAGCGATGCTGCTGCGATAATTGTTGCAATTCCACCTGGACCCATAACAGTAAGCCTACCTGACTACTCCTTTGGAGGAGTCCAATCGATGGCCGCTTCCTTACGTTGCGCAGGTGTAATTGGTGTTGGTGCTCCAGTCAATGGATCTCCACCGCTGGCGGTCTTTGGAAATGCGATAACTTCTCGAATTGAATCAGAGCCAGTCAGAAGTGCGCAGACTCTGTCGAGACCAAGCGCGATACCTCCGTGAGGTGGTGGGCCGTAGTTAAATGCTTCCAAGAGGAATCCAAATTTGCTCTGAGCTTCCTCATCGCTCAATCCGATGACAGTAAAGACATCCTTCTGAATATTGCGATCGTGGATACGTATTGACCCTCCACCGAGTTCTGTGCCGTTAAGGACGATGTCATATGCATACGCGAGTGCCGTTGCTGGATCGCTCTTAAATGTCTTTGTGAATTCAGGTTTAGGTCCCGTAAATGGATGATGCACAGCGGTCCAACCACCGTTATCGGTTGGTTCAAACATCGGCGCATCGACAACCCAGAGAAATTCCCATGCCCCTTGGTTTATAAGATTGCAACGGCGTCCGATTTCTAACCGCGCTGCCCCAAGAAGTTGTTGAGATGCAGAACGCTCACCTGCTGCAAAGAAGATCGCATCCCCTGGCTTTGCGCCAACGAAAGCTGCAATTCCTGACTGTTCAGTCTCAGAGATGTTTTTCGCTACCGGTCCTCCTAGAGTTCCATCGGCGTTGACGAGAATGTAGGCGATGCCTTTTGCTCCTCTTGCCTTAGCCCAATCCTGCCAAGCATCGAGTTCACGACGAGGTGAATCAGCGCCTCCTGGCATGACAACTGCTCCAACATATGGTGCTTGAAAGACTCGAAACTCTGTCTTTGAAAAATACTCTGTGACTTCTACAAGTTCATGGCCAAAGCGAAGATCAGGTTTATCTGAACCGTACTTATCCATGGCATCTGCATACGTCATATGGCGAATCGGCGTTGGAATTTCATAGCCGACCGCTTCTTTCCACACCTTAACCAGGATCTTTTCGGCAACTGCGAGGATGTCGGCCTGATCAACAAATGACATTTCGATATCTAACTGAGTGAACTCTGGCTGACGATCAGCTCGGAAATCTTCATCACGGAAGCAACGAGCAATCTGGTAGTAACGCTCCATGCCAGCGACCATCAATAATTGTTTAAAGAGTTGTGGGGACTGAGGAAGGGCATACCAACTACCTGGTTGAAGTCTTACCGGCACTAAGAAGTCGCGTGCGCCTTCAGGTGTTGATCGAGTCAGATAAGGCGTTTCGATTTCAAGAAAATCTAAGTCCTCCATGGCGCCTCTGATTGCGGCGGTAACCTTAGAGCGAAGTCGCAAATTTGCTGCAGGGCCTTCACGCCTTAAATCTAGGTAGCGGTAACGAAGACGCACTTCCTCTGAAATCTCTGCCTCAGAGCCAGAGTCGACTGGGAATGGAAGTGGCGTAGATTCGCTGAGAACAACGACTGAGTCCCCCATGACCTCGATTTCGCCAGTTGGAATATTTGAATTTTCATTTCCGGCAGGACGCAGGGCAACTTCACCGGTGATTTGTAAACACCATTCAGCGCGCAATTGGCCAGCCATCTTCTCGTCGCGAATAACCACTTGGACAGAGCCCGTTGCATCACGTAGATCGATAAAGGCAACTCCACCATGATCACGACGGCGGGCTACCCAGCCTGCCAAAGTGACCGTCTTACCTGCGTGAGAAGCGCGCAGCGCACCAGCATCATGGTTTCTTAACATGAAAGTGAGCCACCCTTATTTTCGTTGTGCCGATAATTGAGAGCGAAGCTCTCCTTGTAACTGCTCAATCTTAACGGAATTTACCGCTCCATCATCCATGCGCTTGAGTTCGACTGTTCCTGCTTGCAACTCTGACTCGCCGAGAACGATGACAAATCTCGCACCAGATTTATCAGCAGCCTTCATGGCGCCCTTGAGGGCGCGGTCTCCAAAGGCGATCTCGGTTGTAATCCCAGAATTTCGCAACTGTGAGGCAATCGTCAGGGCAGAGCTCTTCGCTGACTCCCCCAAAGGAATGATAAATAAATCAGAGGTAAATGAGTCGCTCGGCAAAACGCCTTCTGCAACTGCAGCTAAGAGTGCGCGATCTACTCCTAGCCCAAAACCAATACCCGAAAGTGGTTGGCCACCAAGAATTTCCATCAAGCCGTCGTATCGACCACCGCCACCAATTCCACTCTGCGCACCAAGATCTGAATGAACGAATTCGAAGGTAGTTCCGGTGTAGTAGTCAAGACCTCGGACCATGCGTGGATTAATTGTGAATGCAATATTCATAGCCTTGAGGTAGCCCTGAACTTTCTCAAAGTTATCTTTAGCTTCCGGAGAAAGATAATCAAGCAAGAGCGGCGCTTTGGCCATCGCCGCAACCATCTCAGGACGCTTATCGTCGAAGAGGCGCAGTGGATTGAGCTGTGCTCGTGAGGTAGTCGCCTCATCAAGGTTGAGTGTTTGATAGAACTTCATAAGGTCTTCGCGATGACCCGCGCGCGATGGAGCATCGCCAAGTGATGTTATCTGTAGCGTGAAATTCTTAAGACCAATATTCTTAAAGCCCTGATATGCAATTGCAATTACCTCTGCATCTATCGCAGGATCATCAACTCCAATAGCCTCAATTCCCACTTGGTAAAATTGACGATATCGGCCTGCCTGCGGTCTCTCGGCACGAAAGTACTGACCCGAGTACCAGACCTTGACAGGAAGTTGTCCACGATCAAGGTTCTGCTCAATGACAGCGCGCATGACACCAGCAGTTCCTTCTGGTCGCAGAGTAATTGATCTTCCACCGCGATCTTCAAAGGTGTACATCTCTTTTGAGACAACATCGGTAGATTCACCAACGCCGCGAGAGAAGAGATTGGTATCTTCAAATACAGGAAGTTCCATCAGTTGATACCCGGCAAGACGAGCAGGCGAAATCAACTGCTCCCTGACCCATTCGAACGCTGTGGATTCAGGAGGCAGATATTCGCGGACGCCCTTGGGCGCTTGGATTTTCTCGTACTTCACGAGGTTAATTCTTTCAGATATGGATTGTTTTTTCGCTCGTATTTAATGGTTGTCTCGGGTCCATGGCCGGGAAGTACGCGTAATTCATCGGAGAGAGTAAGAACTCTATTCTTCAGCGTTGACTTCATATCGCTTGCGCTACCTGTAGGAAGGTCAGTTCTTCCAATCGAGCCAGCAAAGAGCACATCTCCGCTAATCAAGATTTCTTGATTGAGCACAAACATGACAGAACCTTTGGTGTGGCCAGGGGCATGGATCACCTCAATCTGCATGCCCAATAAATCTAGCGTTGCTCCATTCTTTACTTCATTTACCTTGAGAGGTTCTTCAAAGACAATTCCTTTGAGTTGATCAATGAATTCCGGGCCATGAATTCCACTTGGGTCTGCGATGAAGCGACGATCTTCGGAGTGAATGTAGGTAGGAATGTCGTAGCCATCTGCAAGTGGCTTAATGGAGAAGGTATGGTCTAGGTGGCCATGTGTGATGAAGGCAGCGACTGGCTTTAAATTGTTCTCTTCGATGATCATCTCGATATCTGCCGAAATATCAGGCATACCTGGGTCGACGATGATGCACTCGCCACCAGCTGCTGGCGCGATGACCCAACAATTGGTGGCAAACATTGGAGCGGGAAATGACCGAATGAGCATCCAGGTCACCCCTATTTCTCGCGTGGATTTACTGCTTGTGGATGCACAGGGTACCTTTGACCTCTACCAAAACTACGCACATATCAACGAAGGCAAGAAATCCGACAGAAGGTCGAATTACTTGCCAACGCGCCAAAGGGGATCAAAATGACCGATGTAAATCCAACCGCACTTGCACAGACACATTCACTTCCGACAAGCGCAGCATCTGCACTCATTGGAGATCCTTCAAAATTTGGTCGCGTTGCCGAAGATGGCACAGTTTTTGTCAGTACACCTGAAGGCGAAAAGCCTGTTGGTTCTTACCCTGGAAAATCAGCTGAAGAAGCGCTTGCTTACTTCGTTCGTAAATTTGAAGCGCTTGCATCTGAAGTAGCTCTCACCGCGGCACGCATCACCAGTGGAGCGATGGTTCCTCAAGATGCTTATGAGGCTGTAAAGAAACTTCGTCAGCAAGTTCGCGAACTCAATGGCGTTGGCGATTTAGCTGCGCTCGCTCTCTCAGTAGAACAGATTGAGCCGCTCATTGAAGGTCATCGCGAGGCATATGAAGCTAAGAAGGCAGCAGAGACCGCTGCCAAGGCTGCTCGTCGTGAGCAAATCCTTGTTGAGAAAGAGAAGATTGTTGCTGAAGCGGAATCCCTCGCTCTATCTGAGAATTGGAAGGTTACGGGCGATCGCCTCAAGGCTCTCCTTGATGAATGGAAGGCTGCACCTCGCTTAGATAAGAAGAGCGATGCTGATTTCTGGAAGAGATTCTCTGCATCAAGAAATAAGTTTGATAAGCGCCGTCGCACCCACTTTGCCCAGCTAGAGGCAACTGCAGGGAAGGTTGCAGAAGTGAAGGTCGCAATTGTTGCCGAGGCTGAAAAGCTAGCTACTTCGACAGAGTGGCTTCCTACCGCTCGCCGCTTCAAGGATCTTATGGATCAATGGAAGGCAGCTGGACGTGGTAAGAAGAGCGAAGATACCAAGCTGTGGAATCGCTTTAAGGCAGCTCAAGATCAGTTCTTCGCAGCTAAGAACGCAGATCTAGAAAAGCGTGAAGTTTCAATGGTTGCCAATCTTGCAAAGCGTGAAGAGCTCATTGTTCAGATTGAGGCCCTTGTGCCATTTACCGATCTCAAGGCGACAAAGAACGCTTTCCGCGAATTGATGCGCACATGGGACAAAATTGGAATTACACACCGAGATAAGCGCGCTGCATTTGATGCACGTATTGCAAAGGTTGAAGAGGAGATCAAATCAGCTGATGCAGATCAGGCTCGCAAGACCGATCCAGGCGCCAAGGCTCGCGCTGCCGAAGTTGTTACACAGTTGACTGAGTCAATTGAGAGTTATAACAAGGCAGCAGCTAAGGCAGAAGCTGCAGGAAACGCGAAGAAGGCGCAAGAGGCGCGCGATTCAGCGGTAGCTCGTCAGGCCTGGCTTGTAGAAGCCCAGAAGCACTTAGCTGAATTTAGCTAAGTCGCCACAGATTTAAGTTCGATAGACGTCGTAGACGCCTTCGATTCCACGCACTGCCGCAAGTACTGAATCTAAGTGCTTTGCATCTGCCATTTCGAAGGTGAATCGCGAGATAGCAACCCGGTCCTTTGATGTACTCACTGCAGCGCTCAAAATATTTACATGTTGCTCTGAGAGCGTTCGAGTTACATCGGCAAGTAATCGGGCTCTATCCAGCGCTTCCACCTGAATATTAACGAGGAAGATACTGGCAGCCCCTGGCAACCACTTAACTCCAACGACTCTCTCGCTCTGATTCTTCTGAAGATCTGAGGCGTTGATGCAATCTTCGCGATGCACTGAGATTCCGGAACCCTTGGTAATGAAACCCATAATTGAATCTCCTGGCACAGGCGTGCAGCAGCGCGCCAGCTTTACCAATACGTCATCTACGCCCTCAACCTCAATGGCGCTAGAAGTTCGACGAGTGGTTTGAACGCCTGTGGGAATGTTCTCAATCGTTACCTCAGGATGCGAATCTTCTGCACCCAAGCTGGCGACCAACTTCTCAATGATGGAGGCGGCTGAAACATGGCCATCCCCCACTGCGCTATAGAGCGCATCAATATCTGCATAGTGCATCTCATGTGCAAGTTCTAGAAGAGAATGACCGGCAAAAATCTTCTGTAAAGGTAGACCAGCTTTACGCATCTGACGGGCGATGGATTCGCGACCTGCATCAATGGCCTCTTCACGGCGTTCCTTGCTAAACCACGCTTTGATCTTCGATCGCGCGCGTGGACTCTTGACGAAGTTCAACCAATCACGGCTAGGTCCTGCGTTCTCGCCCTTATTGGTAACAATCTCAACTACATCGCCATTATTGAGTTTTGATTCGAGTGGCACTAAGCGCCCATTTACCTTTGCCCCAGCACAACGAAGTCCCACATCTGTGTGAACTGAGAAGGCGAAATCCACTGGCGTTGAACCGCCAGGAAGCGCGACGACTGAACCTTTTGGCGTAAAGACGAAAACTTCGGGGCTACCTAGATCAAAGCGAAGCGCTTCCAAGAATTCAGAGGGATCCTCAGTCTCTTTCTGCCACTCGTGCAGTTGGCGGAGCCAGAGCATCTCAGGTGAATTTCCTTCAGGGTCTCCCCCTTGTTTGTATTTCCAGTGCGCTGCAATACCGAACTCAGCGCGAGAGTGCATCTCATAGGTTCTAATCTGAATCTCAATCGCTTTACCGTTTGGACCGATTACCGTTGTATGCAGAGATTGATAGAGATTGAACTTTGGCATCGCGATGTAATCTTTAAATCGACCCGGTACAGGTGACCAGCGCGCGTGGATCGCACCAAGGACGGCGTAGCAATCACGAACATCTTCAACCAGTACTCGAATTCCAACTAGATCGTAAATGTCATTGAAGTCGCGACCACGAACCACCATCTTTTGATAAACACTATAGAAATGTTTCTGTCGCCCAGTCACTGTGCACTTAACGCCATCGGCTAGCAGATCTGATTTAACAGCCTCGATTACTTCATTGGTCAGAGTTGTGCGAGCTGGATTACGTTCTGCCACTAACCGAGAGATTTCTAGAAACTTTTTAGGTTCTAGAACCTCAAAACTCAAATCCTCGAGCTCCCACTTGATTGCATTCATGCCTAATCTATGAGCAAGTGGCGCATAGATATCTAGAGTTTCTCGAGCTTTGCGCTCTGCGGACTCGGGTGAAACATATTTCCAGGTCCGAGCATTGTGTAAGCGATCAGCCAATTTAATAAGTAAAACGCGAATATCTCGCGACATCGCCACGATCATTTTTCTAACAGTTTCAGCTTCAGCTGTTGGCCCATAAGTTAATTTGTCTAACTTAGTAACGCCATCTACTAAAAGTGCAATCTCTTCGCCAAAATCTTTCCGCAATTGTGGCAATGAATACGTCGTGTCCTCAACTGTGTCGTGAAGCAAAGCCGCGATTACTACCGCTTCGTTCAAACCAAACTCCGCCAGAATCGCAGCAACTGCAACTGGATGCGTTATGTAATCCTCGCCAGATTTACGCAGCTGGCCAGTGTGGGCTTCTTTGGCAACCAGGAATGCGCGTTGCAGATTCTCTAACTTATCGCCAGGATGATGCTCTGTTAAAGCACTAACCACCGGCGCTAACAGAGTGTCCATGATCGGATTCTAGTTAACAACACGGTGGTTAGTTACTTGAATAGCTAAGTTATTACTTTTTCTTGGCTTTACGTTTTGGTTGATTACGTGGGCCACG
>ENA-OUVC01001044-OUVC01001044.1-marine-metagenome-genome-assembly--contig:-NODE-1044-length-16856-cov-4.177245_pt1 | contig 16856 bp, 3 predicted proteins | sample MGYA00248622_ERZ508571 | MGnify/ENA primary metagenome ERZ508571 (study PRJEB26236, sample SAMN06267175) | marine metagenome | isolation source: Columbia River Estuary | place: USA:Columbia River Estuary... | reverse complement strand
GTTTCTTTCATCTGGAATGAGACTAGTGACTACTGGTCTACTGTAACTGAGCCTTTACACGTAGGTTCTATTGCTGACGCTGGTGCTGCTTACACAGGTAACAAATACTTGGTAAGTGACTCAGGTGTAATCAAGTACTTAACTTCTGCTGATTTAGCAGGTGACGTTATTACAGGAATCACAATCAGTGGATCTAACGGTGTTGCAGTTGCTGGTTCAGGAACAACTTCTATCACTGTAAGTGGTGTAAACGCTACTACAAGTGCTGCAGGTGTTGTAGAATTGGCTACTAGTGCTGAAGTAAATGCTTTAAGTAGCTCTACAGTAGCAGTAACTCCTTCTGGATTAGCTGCTTTGCGTTATGCTGTAACAGGTCCAGCAGCTCCAGCAACTAGTATGATAGTAACTCACGCTTTAGCTTCTAACGACATCATAGTTCAAGTTTATGAACTAGCTACTGGTGAGAACGTAGAGTGTGATGTAGTACGTACAACCAACAACGTAGTTACTTTAGGATTCTGTTCTCCTGTTGCTACAAATGCTCTTAGAGTATTGGTGATTAAAATTGCTTAATTTATTTTAAACCTTATCTTTGCTAGGGGCCTAAAAACCCCTAGCTTTTATATACATAAACAATAATGAAGTCTCTAAGTGCTAAAACTTTTCAATGCGGAGTAACAGTTCAAGGACTTACTACTCTTAGTGGTACAGTTTATTTAACAGCTTTAACAAATACTGCTACTTGGGACTATGTTGTTGTAGGTACAACTGCACAAGGACAACTATATACTAGAACCTATGCTCAATTAATGTCAGATATTACATCTGGCATAGGCTTAAGTGGCTATGTTCCTACATCTCGCACGTTAACTATTAACGGTGTAAGTTATGATCTTACAGCTAACAGAAGCTGGACAATCAGTACTGTAGATTACACTTCTAGATTACAACACCAAGTTAAAGCTGGTGTAGCGATTAACAAAGGTCAAGCAGTCTACGTAACTAGTGCAGACGGAACCAATATGATTGTTGGTTTGGCTTCTAATGCTTCTGAGGCCACATCTAGTAAGACTATGGGTCTTTTGGATGCCACAGTTTCTACAAATGGATTTGCCAATGTAGTAACAGAAGGTCTTTTAGCAGGATTAGATACCTCAGCTGCAGGTACAGAAGGTGATCCAGTATGGTTGGGAACAGGAGGAAACTTAATTTACGGCTTAATCAATAAACCGTATGCTCCTGCTCACCTGGTTTTTATAGGTATAGTAACCCGTAAAAACTCTAACAACGGAGAAATTTTCGTTAAGGTACAGAATGGATTTGAGTTAAATGAGATTCATGATGTAGATTTAAAAACAAACTTGCCTACTGCAGGTCAGTTATTGCGCTATGATTCAGACGGTCTTTGGAAGAATTGGTCTCCGAACTACTTAACTGCTGAGGCCGATACACTTGCAACAGTAACAACTAGAGGGAACACAACCACGAATGCTATTACTGTTGGTGGGTTAATAGTAGATACTAATACGCTTGTTGTTGATTCAGTTAACGATAGAGTAGTTATTGGGGCAACTACTGCTACAAACAAATTAGAGATTTTTGGAACAGGAACAAGTGGAGGAGTTAGTTCTAATGTAGGATATAATATTCAACCAGTTGCTGCACCAGTTATTACAGGAGTTACTTATGCTTTACAAGCAGGAACTGCTCTAGAAATAGGAACTTACTATTACAGAGTAACCTACTACAATGCCATAGGAGAAACTAACGCTTCTGCTGAAATTACAGTAATTACAACTGCTGGAAATCGGATAGTTCAGTTAAATAACATTCCTACTTCTACAGATGCTAGTGTAATAGGTAGAAAAATTTATAGAACCAAAGTAACAGATAGTTCTTCATATGGTGTAGTTATAGCGACTTTAGCAAACAATACAACTACAACCTATACAGACTCTACGCCTGACACAGATCCTATTTTTTCTGGTTCTGTGCTAACAAGACCAATCTACTCAAAAGCAAATACTACGGCTAGATATATAGCTGTTTCTGGAGTAAGGTCAATGATTCTAGACCCATCTTTGACTACATTTGGGGTAAATGCAGGAGCCGCAATTACGGTTGCACCCAATGTTACTTTGTTTGGAGCAAATGCTGGGCAAAATATAACTTACGGGGGAGGAAATACTTTATTTGGATCAAATGCAGGAAATACTATTACGGGAGGATTTCAAAATGTTGCTATAGGTGATTTTGCGCTTTATCAAGTTACTACTGGAAGTTATAATATAGGAATTGGTCCGTTTACCAATAACAGAAATAACTCACATACAATTGCATTAGGTTACTATACAGGTAACGCAACTACAGGAGACAACAACATTCTAATTGGAAGTTACATAGGCAGTTCTACGCTGGCAATGACTAACTCAGTTATTATTGGTCACAATGCCACCCCACTAGCTGATACCAATAATCAAATAAACATTGCCAATACCATTTATGGTAGAAGTAATACAGGCAATGTGCAGATAGGAACCACCACAGACGCAGGATACAAGTTAGATGTGAATGGAACTGCGAGGATTAAAGGAAATGTTGACATAACTACTAGTGGGAATACTAACGTTTTATTGGCATATTCTTCTTATGTGCAAGCATGGCAAACTTTTTATGTAAGTCAATCTGGGGGTACGCATAATTTTGTAGTATCAAATGCTTCTAGTGGAGGAAACGCTTATTTTAATAATGTTAACGTAGGTATTGGAACAACTTCTCCTGCTAAGATTCTTGATATTGCAATTCCTAATGCTGCTCATGCAGACTATGGTATCAGATTAAATAGTGTAAGTGGTTACGGGGGAGCTAGTTTATATCATGACTACGGTCAAGGAAATGGATCAACTGTATTTAAAATTGCTAATGACTATGGTGATGCAAGAATAAACTTAGTTCAGGATGGGTATAATTCATCAGGAAGTCCTTCTAGTATAAGATTTTTTACTGCACCTTTAGGTGGAGGAGATGTTGGAGTTGAAAGAGTACGTTTTGCATCAGATGGAAATGTGGGGATTGGAACGACAAACCCACAGTATAAATTAGATGTTAATGGTTCATTTAATGCACTGACATCTGGTGTATATCTAACATATAATAGTGGTATAATTTATCACGGAAGTAGTTATTATCAGTTTCCTAGTGGTTCATACTATTACTTGTATGGACGTACAGGAATGGGTCTTATCTTTGGTTCAAACAATGCTGAAGTTGGAAGATTTGATCTTTCTGGTAACTTGGGTATTGGAACCACTGCACCTGCTTCTATTCTTGACGCTTCTGTTTCAAATGGTGCAACGTCAGGATTAAGATTTAAGGGTTACTCTGATGCAGGTACTCCATACCTATTATCTTTAGGTACACAAAGTTATCAAGATCACTTCCAAATTAAGTCTGTAAATGGACTTGTTACAATGGGTATTGTTGGTGCTACAGGAGCAAATCCTGACTTAGCATTCCAAACCAATACTACTGAACGCATGCGTATCACTACAGGAGGTAATGTTGGAATTGGTACTACAACACCTCAGTCCATATTAGAAGTACGTAGTGCGGGAGTAGGAAATGCAGGAGCTGTTATTACTTTAAATAGAGTAGGAAACTGGGCATCGTCATATTGTGGATTAAAATTAAATACAAATGATGCAGGTACAGATTGGTGGAATGTAGGTATGCTGGCTACAACAACCAACACCTTCAACATAGGGCAGAATGGCGGTGCTATGATGTCAATATTAGTTAATGGTAATATTGGAATAGGTACTACAACTCCTGTATCTCCTTTAGATGTTAATGGAATTATTTCTTCTAGAGGTATTTTTATTGCACAGAATAATGGAACTTATAATATAATATACAACGCTTCAAACAGCGTTGCTATGTATTTGGGAGGCAGTGGAGATCAAAATAATTATTACGACAACAACAGTCATTTTTTTAGAAATGCTGGCGGTGGAACTACTTTTGGACGTTGGACTTCTACTGGTTTAGGCATTGGTACTACTAGTCCTACGACTCCTCTTCATGTAATGGGAATAGTACAAGTAGAGGGTGGAGGAAGTACTACTTTTTATGGTACAGATGCTTCAGGTTCTTATGCTAGAAATTTTGGAACACAGTTATATACTTTTAGAGATGCTGGTGGGTCTATAATAACGTCAATAAATACAACTAGTGGGGTAATAACCACAACAGGCGGTAACAGTACCAACTGGAATACTGCGTATGGCTGGGGTAATCATGCTTCAGCAAGTTATGTTCCTCAAGCAAGAACGCTTACTATTAATGGAACTAGCTATGATCTAAGCGCAAATAGAAGCTGGACAATAGCAACAACAACTCCAGGAGGATCTGACACACAATTCCAATACAACAGTTCTGGATCTTTAGCAGGAGCCTCTGCTTTGACTTACAACTCTACTACTAACAGAGTAGGTATTAACCAAGCTTCTCCAGGATATGACTTAGATGTAAACGGACAAGTAAGAGTACAAGATAAACTTAGAATAGGAACTGGTAACGGAGTAGTACACATGTCCTCAAGTGCTACTATTAACGCTAATACTACTACTGTTGTATGGGCTCAAACCGTAAGCGTAGGTATGTGTGCCTTCATTGAGTACTACATTTTAAACAACAACTCACTTACAGACCAAAGAGCTGGTACAATTATAGTTACCTGGAATCAGTCAGGAACGCCTACAATCACTCACACAGAAACAACTACCCCTGATATAGGGTCAACTACCACTGTGAACTTTACAAGCTCTCTAGTGGGCTCAGATGCAAGAATTAACGCAGTAAACTCAAGTGCTAATCCTTATACGATGGTAATGAGTTTTAAATATTTCTAATAAAAACATTGTTGGATAGTGAAAACAATAAAAGATGCCTAATGAATTTATCGTAAAAAACGGACTTGTAGTAGGGGGTAACGTTGTTACCTCAGGGACTATTACTATTAATGGAGCTCTTGCAGCTACACAATCTTGGGTTACATCTCAAGCTTATTTAACTTCTGCTAGTTTAAGCGGATATGCTACTCAGTCTTATGTGACTAGTGCAATATCTGCCTTAGTAGATGCAGCTCCTGCAGCATTAGATACGCTTAATGAACTTGCAGCAGCACTGGGAGATGACGCTAGCTTCTCTACAACTGTTACAAACAGCATAGCTTCCAAACTTTCCTTAACAGGAGGAACTCTTACAGGAGCATTGAATGGTACAAGTGCTTCATTCAGTAGTAATGTTACTCTAGGTAATAATGCAGATTTAGTTTTCCAAGATCTTGCAGGAACTTTCCCTACTACAGGTAAAGGATTTGATTGGACGTTAAATAACGATGGAGCTAGAATTTATGCCGTACAACCAGGTTCTGATAGTATTGATCTTGTATTTCAGTTAAGAGACAATGCAACAACTAACGATAGATTTGTATTCTGGGTTGATGAATGGCAAGGTCCTGCATATGATAAGTATCCACTTATTATTTCTGGAGGTACTGAGTTTGACTTAAAAGATTCATCTCTCTACACAAATACCGTACTTAGATTATCTAATAGTGGAGTGTTACAGAATGTTACTGGTAACATCTCTATGTTTACTAACAATGCAGGATATCTTACTTCTTACACAGAGACAGATACTTTAGCTACAGTAACAGGCAGAGGTGCAACAACAAATACTTCTATTACAGTAGGACATGATTTAACAGTTCAAGCGGATGGGGGTAGTGGGTATACAGCCTCTAGATTGTGGTTAAACTCTCACAATAACTATCGTGGAGCAGGTGTTCACATGAGTGGAACAGGATCTACTTGGTTTGCAGGTACTCCATACACTGACTTTGATGGTGGATATGTAATTGCCAGAACAGGTACTAGTAATGATCAAGCTTCTGCTCAATACTCCAATGCTTTATTAACTGTAAAATCTAGTGGAAATATAGGTATAGGAACAACTGCTCCTACACATAGACTTACTGTAGCTGGAGGAAATGTTTTGATGTTTCCTTCGGATAATACAAGACAATTAAGTTTCTTTAGTGATTCTTACGGTATAACTGCTTCAAGCGGTCTTGAGCTCATTACAGGAGATTATATAAGATTTAGACAAGGTAGTACAGAATTAGCAAGATTAACAACAACAGGATTAGGTATCGGTACTACTAGTCCTTCTGCTAAAATACATATAGTACCTACAGGAACACAGGTAGGACTTATAGCAGATGGGACTTCAGTAACAGCAGCTACTGCTAATAAAGTACTTGATGTTTTGTATAACGGAGGTTCAAGTGCATTTTCAGTTAGAAGTAACGGTCTTGTATACATTGGATACGATTCAATGTATGTTGAAGGAGCAGGAATCACTCGTAGATATTGGGATAGTAGAATACAATTTGGAACTGCTGATTTAAGTTCTAGTACAACAGGAGCAAACGTTGAAGTATACGGAGGCTTGAAGGTATTTAGAAACGTTAGTAACAGTAGTACTCCTGAAATTTTTAGAATTACCAACGGTGGTAATGTAGGTATTAAAGTAGCAACCCCCACGGCAACATTATCTTTAGGAACATCTTCTTATGATAACAATCCTCTTGCTGGATTAGAATATTCTCAAGTAACTGGGGGAGGTAGATTAGACCTTAAAGTACAAACATGGGGTACAGGTTCTGACTATGGTTTAAGTACTGGACTTACTGTTGTTACCCCAGCTTTTGACACAAATAATGTACGTGTTGGAATTGGTACTACTTCTCCTGACGAAAAGTTACAGGTTGCTGGTAACATTAAAATTCAGAATGAAACAGGACTTGTTACAGATTACGGTCCTTTGGTTGGTCGTTACAATACTTCTCAGGTATATGTAGGTACAGGAGGAAGTTATTCTATAGTAAAAATAGGTAGAGATGATGGTGGAGCACTAAACGTATTGTCTGGAGGTAATGTAGGGATCGGTACTATTAGTCCAGGAGCAAAACTTCACGTAGCTGGAAATGCTTGGATCAACAGACCATCAAATAAAGTTGATAACGCTGGAGCTACAGAACTGGGACCAAGAGTTGAATTTAACAATAGTTTTGCTTCTGGACAGTCTGGATATGTGATATTTAGATATCCAACCTATAATAACTTCTTAATTTCTAGTGATTACGATGGAAACGTAGGAGGAGCTATTCCTAATATTCAATTTGGTAAACAGTCTACTGTTTATCTTCACATGAATAGTAGTGATGGAAATATTGGAATAGGTACTACTAGTCCAATTTACAAACTACAAGTAGCTGGTTCTACCTATGTAAATGGAGGTACTTTATTTATTGACTCAGGACAATACTTGAGATGGGGCAACAGTAACCAAGGTATTGTAGGAGTAAACGATAGTCATGTAGCTATTGTTTCTGGAGGTGCAACAAGACAGACTGTTTATGCAGATGGACGCACTTATTTCCCTGGTCTTGATCTTTCTATTTCTAACATAAACGGTTCTCATGGAAGTGGAACATACTTTAGAGGAGACGGAAGTCACTTTGTTTTTGGTTTAAGTGATGGAAATACTCTTTATCTGAATTATGGTAACAGTTCAGGAATACTAAGAACATTTGGTACTTGGTATCATGAATCAACTCAGATTCTAAGCACATCAAGAGTTCTTACCAATGTATCTGGTAATATTTCTATGTTTACCAATGATGCAGGTTATCTAACTTCAGTTTCAGATGTGTGGGTAAATACTTCTGGAGACACTATGACTGGTGCTTTGACTATTCAAGGTGGATGGGCAAGCACTATACTTGATGGAGATAATGTAGTTCTTAGAAAGCCTAATTACTCTGCTGGAGGATGGGCAAGAACACTGTTAAATTTTCAAGAATATGATACTACTTCTTTATTCCAAATTGGTGGATATGGCAGTAATAACGTAATGACCTATGGTTATCTAGGGTCTGCATATAATACACCAACAATTAAATGGTATGCTAATAAGAATGTTTATTTTTCTGGAAATATTCTTATTGATGATGCTGCTGATAATAATAGATATCAAAAAGGTGCCACATTTTTAAATCTTAGAGACCCTTGGAATAATCTTCACCTGTCTACCGATTCCATTGGTGGAAATTACATTGATGCTAATGTGCATTATTGGAGACCAGCTGGTGGTGCATCTTATTGGATGACACTTAATGGCGGAAATCTTGGTATTGGTACTACTAGTCCATCTGCTAAATTAGAAATTTCAGGATTTTCTACAGGAGCAGGATTAAAACTAAACTATGGTAATTCCTCAGGTACAATTGAAGCTGTAAACTTTATAGCAAACGGTGGTGCTAATGGTGTTATAGGCATGCAAATGGTAAGTGCCGGAGTAGGAGATTTGTGGCTAGGAGGATCAGGAGGAAGAACATTAACCTTGTATAGAGATGGAAACGTAGGTATTGGTACTACGGATCCAACATCTCAAATGTCTGGTACATTTGGTATAGGAATATATAATGCTTTATACCCAGCCGTAGGATTTAAAAATAGTACTACAGCTTGGTTATGGTATGGGCAGGATTCAACATTTAGAATGTGGAATGCAACATTCGGAGATATATTAACTGCAAATACAAGTGGTAATATAGGTATAGGTACTGGTAGTCCTTCTACTAAACTGGATGTAAATGGTGTTATTACTGCTACTGGTGGCAATTCTACCAACTGGAACACAGCCTTTGGATGGGGCAACCATGCTTCTTATAGTTACGCTACTACATCTTATGTAACAACCCAAATCAACAACCTAATTAATGGAGCTCCAGGTGTATTAGATACACTTGATGAATTGGCTGCTGCTTTAGGAGATGATTCAAATTTTGCAACTACAGTAACTAATAGTATTGCAGGTAAAGTTTCTAAGGCTGGTGACACCATGACTGGCAATCTTACGCTAGCAGGAGGTACTAATATTCTATTTACAGGAGGCTCTCACGCAATTGCTGGAAATAATACAGGGTATCTTCATTTTTATGATTATACAAATGTTTATTTTAACAATCAACTTGTAATCAGAGGTGGTATTCAGAATGATGGAGGTAATGTTCTTATTGATGATAACTTAAACGTAGCAGGAGAACTTGCTTTCCCTGATGGTGGGGGTGCTTACACTAATATAATTCGTGCTGCTGCTTATCCAAGTGAAGGTTACCCTGCGGGTTTAAATTTCTGGATGGAATATCGTGCTAGGGGAGGACATCATTTTATATTAAATACAGATGGTGGTGTAGGAGCTGGCTTAGCTAGTATGGATGACTTTGTTGTTTGGCAAGGTGCAATTGATGGAAATAAATTGTTAGAAGTGTCCAACATTGGTAATCTGTGGATTGCAGGATCTCTTACAGAAGCCTCTTCACTTAAATTAAAAGAAAACGTAGAAACAAGTGAGGGAAATTTAGAAAAGGTAGTAAATTTGAGACCAGTAACTTACAATAAGATTGGGTCTCAGACTACAGAACTAGGACTTATCGCAGAAGAAGTGGCAGAAGTGTATCCAGAATTTGTACAATATGATGAGAACGGAGAACCTATAGGGGTTAACTACTCTCGCTTAACTGCTGCTCTTATAGGTGCAGTAAAAGAATTAACTAATCAAGTCCAAGAATTAAACAAAAAGATAAATGGCTAATTTATTATCCAATACCACAATAGGCGGTTACCAGTCTATACACACAGGTAACGTAGGAAGTTATGCAATCACTAGTATTCCAACTAGTTTTTCAAGTATCACAGTAACAAGCTCTTTTGACACAGCAAGCAATGATATATATGCAAGTATGCGTGTTATTAGAAATAATTCTGCTAGTAATGCCGATGGAATGTATATTGGATATGGAAACTCTGGCTCTGGGATTACAAGGATCTTTGGAGGAGGGGCTACTGGTGGAGCATTAGAAAAATATGCTACTTATACAGTTGAACCAGGATCATTCAGAGCTCCAATCTTTTATGACTCAGCAGATACTAGTTACTATCTAGACCTCAACTCAACTTCCTACCTCTATCATTTAGTACTTTCAGGTAATAGTTACTTTAGACCAAATAGTTGGATTGAATTTAACGGAAACTATGGTTTGTATTGGCCCAGCAATTATGGACTGCATATTTATCCTAATGCTGGAGGTTCTTATGGTGCTTTGCAAATAAATGGAACTAAAGGGGGTTGGGCTGGTATTTACTTTAATGATAGTGGTAATACTATTATGGCCAATTCTAATGAGTCAGGATTTCACCGTCAAGGTAATGGATGGCAGTTTAGATGGACTGAGGGTACTATGTATGTACACAGAAGTAATAGTGGCGGAGGCACTGCTCATACTGTACTAGATACAGGAAACTATAATAGTTTTAGTATTCCTACTAAACAATATGTTTGGTCTAGGGGAGAAAACTTACTTACAAACGGTACAGGTCTTTTAGGTAACAATACTAACTTCTCTTCTTTTACTTTTGATGGTAGTCAAGCATATTTCTCTAGTGGTTCATTTAGATATACAGGACAATATAACTCACCTAACACAGATGAGTTAATGCCTGTTAATCCAGAAAAACGTTACCGTTTAGATTTCTGGGCAAAAACAGCAAATGGTCAAGGTGCATACTATGCTTACCTTAACTTTTTTGATGTAGACGGTAACTCTATTATGGCTCCTTTTCATATGTATTATGCAAATACATTGACTACTTTGGCTCAAACACTTAATCCTGGCGATACTGTTGCTTATTTAACAAGTGTTGCAAACTGGGAAAATGGTGGAACAGCAGGAGTTTCTACACATATTCGTTCATTTATTTTCTGGAACTATACAAACTCTTTTGGTTATACATATCCACCTCAGACTTATTCTAGAAACTGGTATTCAGATGCTTGGAATCCTGGTGCAATCAACTCAGGAAATAATACTATTACCCTTAGAGTTCCTTGGTCTGGTCCTTCTATTGCTGCAGGTACTCAAGTAAGTAATGGTAGTGCAGGAGGTACGTTTAAATACATAGCTTTGGGTTATACCATCGTACCAACTACATGGACTAACTATGTGGGTATAATGGATGGAGTAGATTATAGTGGCACAAATGCAGGAGGGCAGTTTCCTCCAGGTACTGCAGCTGCCAAGTTAGGATTCTTAACAGATTACAATGCTAGTGGGGATACTATTTATTTAGCTAACTTATTTGTAGGAGTAGATAATGATTATCCTATCTACGATAGATGGACTGGTAATACACGGATTAATAAATCAGGTGCTTTTTATGGTACTATATTTTATGACTCTAATAATGATGGTTACTATTTAGATCCAAATAGCACAAGTAATTTATATCGTGTAGACGCAGCAGCTCAAATGAGAGCGCCAATCTTCTATGATTCACAGGATACAAATTATTACTTGGATCCTAATAGTACTTCTAGATTAAATACCGTTAATGCCAACCAAATCTCTGTCTATGGTAATACATACTTAGGAGATGGCAACGGAGATGAAGTTCATATTAATGACATTCTTAGAGTAGGAGCAACTGATTCGGGTGATGCACACTTTTACTTCGGTGAAGGAGGTTCTGCAGGTTCTGATTATGGTTCTCACTGGTATTGGGACTCAGGATACAGATTTACTTGGTATACAAGAAATGCTGGTACTGACACTACTTTATTTTATTACGATACAAATAGTTTATCATATATTACTTGGGGAAGAAGTCTTAGTATGAATACTAATAGTATTGACTATACTGGTCAATTACATTTTAGTGCAGGTACTAGATTTCAGGGAATAGATACTCATTACTTAAAGTTTAAAACAGACGATACCAGTTATGGAGGTATTCAAGTAAGAGATGGTAATGACACAACAAGAGGTTATTCTGGATACTTTGACAGTAATGGATTTGGTCTTCTTAACTCTGGTGGAAGTTGGGGTATTAGATTAAACCCAGGAAGTGCTGAAACTCTTCTCTTCTATGCAGGAGATTGGAGATTACAAACCAGAAGCGGGGGTACTCAAATTAACGGTAACCTATATACAAATACAGATTATGGTCATGGTTTAGTAGGTCTATATTCTGCTTCTAGATATCAGGGTGTATTTGCAATGAGTGATGACTATAAGTTATCTGCTGATGGTACATCTACAGGAAATCTATATGGTCTTGCATGGACACATACAAACGTAGGGGGACAATCTAAGTCAGGACTTGAGCACCAACTTTTAGTAATGAACTATGGTGTTACCCAAACAGCTATTGGTGTAGGTATTTGGACTGCAGGACTTATTACTACAACTTCTTATGGAACATCTGCTAACTGGAAAGCAGCTTATGACTGGGGTAACCATGCTAGTGCTGGATACCTTACTTCTCTTCCTTCACATAATCACGATGACAGATATTATACAGAATCAGAAATTGATTCTCAGATAAGCAATCGTCTTTATCAGGCAAGAGTTAGTGGCTTAAACGTAAATACTTTCAACGCAACAGGAATATACAGAGGTTCAACAAGTGACTGGAGTAATAGACCTGCATTTACTCACAATGGAGGTGCTTTATTAACAATAGATACTCATCCAGGCGAGTACCATTCTCAGTTGTTTTTTGATACTGGAGGAGATAGACTGTACTTCCGTAATGCTAATGGAGGGGTTTGGGGAAGTTGGTTAACAATGATCCACTCTGGCAACATTGGATCTCAGAGTGTAAGCTATGCATCTTCGGCTGGTAATGCAGATACTGTAGATAGTTTGCATGCATCTTCATTTGTAAGAAGAGATACAACTGGTCAATTCTTAAAACCATATGAAGAATATGGAAGCTATATAAGTAACTCAACTCTACCAAACACATTAGTTAGTAATATGGGTGGAGGAGGTCTTCGTGTAGACTTCTTAAATAGTGCATCTTTTGGATCTTGGGCACACACTATTACTTTTTCTGGTTATAACGGATACAACATGTATCAACTTGCTGGACACTATAAAGGTAGTGGTGGAGAAGGTCCAGATTTGTATGTAAGATGTGAACCTAATCATGCTCAGAACTCTTGGTCTTCCTGGCAAAAATTATGGCATAGTGGACACTTTACTGATACTAATATAAGTAACTGGAACACTGCATATGGATGGGGAAATCATGCAAGTGCGGGTTATCAATCCGCATCTACTGCTATTACTACTTCTAATATTGGGTCTCAATCTGTATCATACGCTTCTACTGCTGGTGCTTTGAGTAGTATGAACATCTCTCAATTTACTAATAATAGTGGATATATTACATCATCTTCATTGAGTTCCTATTTGCCATTGGCAGGAGGTACAATGTCAGGTCAGATATATGGCCCTAATATTGGTACAGGGACATACGATGGCCTTATTCAAATTCGTGAAACTGGATATGTAACTACTTCTCAATCTGCTTGGGGATATGCTCCTGGAATTACCTATCACTGGGGCGGAAGAGTTGCATCTAAAGTAGGTTTAAGATCTGATGGATTATTTGCTATAGATGACGAACCTTTTGCTACACGCAGTTGGACAAACTCACAAGGATTTCTTACCTCAATTAACTCTACTCAAGTTACTAATGCATTAGGTTATACTCCATATAATAGCAGTAACCCTAATGGTTATGTTACAAGTTCTGGTTCTGTTAACTATGCTACAACAGCAGGATCTGCTCCTAACGGATCCAACTCAAACCAGTTTTATGATGTTAACGCAGGAGTAGGTAATGGATTAAGATTTTGGAATGGTTCTAGTGCTTATAAGATATCTATGGGCGTAGGTTCATTGTATCAGTATGGTCCAGTTTCAGACTACTCCATTAAGATGCAAATGAATGACGGTGACACAGGAAGAGGGTTTACTTGGGGAAGAGAGTCTTATGCTCCTATTGCTGCGCTTAACTCTACTTCTGGAGACATGGAGATTGCTGGCTACATGAAGTCTTATGGATACCGTGGTAATGGTAACGTAGGTGGTACAGGTACAGCTTCTTGGCACCCTGATGGTATCTACTGCGGTAGTACAATGTGGCAGTATGGTTCTTTGTATAAAAACAATACGGGTATCTATGGCGTAAGTGAGATGACTATGTCTAGTGGTCCTATTCTTAGTACGTATAACACTAGAAACTTAATTGTTAGGGCTTTAGATAATAATGCTGATGTTGGAATTTTAGGACAAAAGTCTGGGGGAGGTTTTGCTTTTCAAATTTATGGAACTGGTTCAAGTTACGGTTTTTTAAATGGAATATGGGCAGCTTGGGATATTAGAAAAGCTGTAAATGGAGCTATGTATATGAATGATAACGACAGTTATTATTTACAAACAAACAGCACTTCTAACTTTGTTGCTCTTAACATCCAAGGTAATGCAGTAGTCCATGCAGGTAACATTGGGTCTCAATCTGTATCGTATGCTGCAACTGCTGGCTCTGCTCCTGCCAATGGCGGTAACTCCTCTACTGTAGGCGGATTTGGTGCAGGATCTTTCTTTAGAGACCTTGGTTTTGAGGGCGGTGGTGCTAATGCAAATACTATTGCTGAAACTAGATCGGCATTTACATATTCATCTGGTTCTCCGTGGACTGGCCCTTTAGCATATTTTGGTGCATCAGGTTATGGGTTACAACTAAACGCAACATATCAAAGCGGTGTTAATATTTCATACAGAACAAGAAATGGTGATAATGCAACGTGGAACTCGTGGAGAGAATTTATTCACTCAGGTAATATCGGCAGCCAATCGGTAAGTTACGCTTCATCTGCTGGCTCAGTAGCTTGGACTAACGTAAGTTCTCGTCCTACTGCTTTGTCTCAGTTTACAAACGACTTAGGCAACTATGGAGGATTCTTAACTTCTATTACTGCACATACTCACGCTATATCAGATGTAACAGGATTACAAACAGCTCTTGATGGTAAGCAGGCTTCTCTTGGATTTACCCCATACAATAGTACAAATCCTAGTGGGTATATAACATCTAGTGGAAGTATCTCAGGTAACGCAGCTACAGCTACTAACGTGGCTTACTCAGGATTAACTGGAACAGTTCCTACTTGGAACCAGAATACTACGGGTAACGCTGCCACTGTAGGTGGATATGGAGTATCTGCAGGAGTAGGTGCTAATACTGTTGTAATAAGAGAAGGAAATGGCTATGCGTTTTTTAATTATATAAACTCAAACGTATCTGAAACAGAAAACCCAACTATCAATTCATTCTATACAAGTAACGGAGATGGTTATTTTAGGAAGTCTAGTGTTGCTCACGTTAAGTCTCAATTAGGATTAGGGTCTTTAGCATATAGTTCTGCTAGCATACCAACAAACAATAACCAACTTACAAATGGTGCAGGATATATTACAGGAATTAACTCAGGTAACGTAACCACAGCATTAGGCTTTACACCTTACAATGCTACAAACCCAAGTGGTTATATTAGTTCATATAGTGAGACAGATACTTTAGCTACGGTTACAGGAAGAGGTGCTACATTTAGTAGTAATATTACTTCAAGTAATGGTGCCTGGATTAAATTTTCTAGTGCTGCTGAAACAGATACTAATGATGGTAAAATAGGTTCTGGTGTTTTTGCTTCTGGTCTTAATATTGTTGGAGCACAAACCAGTGCTGGATTAGGAAGACAAATTCGATTGTGGGGAAGTGTAATAACTAGTGATGGTTATACCTTTTATCATTCAGGTAATATTCCTACTTGGAATCAAAATACAACAGGTAGTGCCGCTACTGCAACTAGTGCAACTAGTGCTACCCAATTAAGTACATACGGAACTATTACTTCAGATAACTGGAATACTTATTTTGTTAGTGGACAACTAATTGCTTCTTCAGTAAGTGCACACAGTGGGTCAAATAGACCTAGTAATCATTATGATTATGGTGCTGCATTATCTTATGGAGTTAGTGGGGGTGCTCTTTGGCAAATGTACTTCCCTGAAAATGGAGGTAATTCTGCTGGGTCATACAGAAATATGGCTTATAGAACTGGTTGGAATGGTACTTGGGGTGATTGGAGAAGTCCAGTAAATCAAATAGGTCAAGTAGCTACTGTTGCTGGAAGTAATGGAACAGGTTTACAAGTTCACTCTAACGTAGGGTATAACCAAAATCCTTTAACCTACTTCTTACTGAGAGGTCAAGCAGATTCTAGTTGGAAAACATTTAAGATACTTCTTACTGGAGATGCAGGTGGGCAAGACATTGAGTTTAGGCGTATTGCAGAGAATTCTACAGATGCAAGAATGTTCTACGTTCCAAGAGGCTTAAACCAAGTAATTTTTGACTACACAGTTGTTCAGCCTTCAGATTCTAGACTTAAAGATAACCTCACTCTTATCACTACTCCTGTAGAAAAGATTAAGTCTCTACGTGGTGTAGAGTTTGATTGGAACTCAGGTGAGCACGTAGGCACACATGATGTAGGTCTTATTGCTCAAGATGTTGAGGCAGTACTTCCAGAAGCAGTTACTACTCAAGAAGATGGATACAAGAACTTGGCTTACACCAAAGTTATTCCTCTATTGGTAGAAGCAATGAAAGAACAACAAACAATGATCGAGGCTTTAAGGGCTGAGATAGAACTCTTGAAAAACCGTTAACTTGATAATCAAAACGAAATTGATTATATTTGAATAGTATATACAAAAAAATAAAACAAAATGGCACTGAAAATCACAAAAAGCATTGGAACCGACAAAGGTATTACCAGTGAGGCTTATGTACGGATTGCTGATTACCAAATCT
>ENA-OUVC01001038-OUVC01001038.1-marine-metagenome-genome-assembly--contig:-NODE-1038-length-16920-cov-4.701181_pt1 | contig 16920 bp, 15 predicted proteins | sample MGYA00248622_ERZ508571 | MGnify/ENA primary metagenome ERZ508571 (study PRJEB26236, sample SAMN06267175) | marine metagenome | isolation source: Columbia River Estuary | place: USA:Columbia River... | reverse complement strand
CAACTGCAATTGCATGAGTTGGCTCTGGTGCTGGAACAATTCCTTCAGTTCTTGCAAATTGGACTGCAGCTGCAAAACATTCTTTCTGACCAACTGTGGTTGCAGTCATCATGCCAAGTTCATAAATATGAGATACCAATGGCGCCATGCCGTGATAACGAAGACCACCGGCGTGAATTGGATCTGGAATGAAATCATGACCAAGAGTGTGCATCTTCATTAGCGGTGTCATACCGGCTGTATCACCAAAATCATATGCATAAGTACCACGAGTAAGAGATGGACATGAGGCTGGTTCAACCGCACGAATCTCTGGATTCATTTTGCCTTTCATCTTCTCTCTCATAAATGGGAAGGAAAGACCGGCAAAGTTAGAGCCACCACCGGTGCAACCAACTAATAGATCAGGTGTCTCACCAACCTTTGCCATTTGCTTAAGAGCCTCTTCACCAATAATTGTTTGATGCATTAATACATGGTTTAAAACTGAACCAAGTGCGTAGGCAATAGTTGGATCAGCCACAGCTGCCTCAACCGCCTCAGATATTGCAATGCCTAAAGATCCTGATTTATTTTTAGGATCCATCGCTAATTTACGACCAGCCTCAGTTAATTGTGATGGTGATCGATGCACAACTGCGCCAAAAACCTCCATCATTAACCGGCGGTATGGTTTTAGATCATATGAGCCGCCTACCTGCCAAACCTCACACTCCAAATCAAAGAGTGAGCAAGCAAATGCCAGGGCGGTTCCCCACTGGCCTGCGCCAGTTTCAGTTGTTAACTTTTTAATACCAGCTTTTTTATTGTAGTAAGCCTGTGGCACAGATGTATTTGTTTTATGCGAACCAGATGGTGAGACACCTTCATACTTGTAATAAATATGTGCTGGAGTATCTAGTAATTTTTCTAATCTGCGCGCTCTAAATAGTGGAGATGGTCGCCATGTGCGATAAACATCTAATACCTCACCTGGAATATCAATATATGACTCAGTTGAAACCTCCTGCAAAATTAAATCCATTGGGAAAAGTGGTGCTAGATCAGCTGGCCCAACTGGTTGATGAGTGCCTGGATGAAGTGGTGGTGGTGGCGGTGATGGTAGATCGGGAATTATGTTGTACCACTGAGTTGGCATCTCACTTTCATCAAGTGTTATCTTGGTAAAGCTCTTTGCATCTTTACTTAGCGCCATTTTTCCTCCAGTGGGTAGATCGCAAATGCTAGAGGCAGATCTTTACCCATAGCAATACAAAAACCAAAACTTTTTCTTTATAAACAGTATTTACCCAGATTTTGCTGACTACCATGGCCTATGGCGATTGCTAAGTACTCACTTACCGCACTTGATTGCCCAGATCCACTTGCCCTGGCAAACTTTTATGCCCAGATCACAGATTTTAAAGTTGTAGTAGCCCATACCACCAAGGATGGGAAGCCTCTATGGGTTGAGTTGGTAGATAGTGGTGTAACAAGAATTGCATTTCAACGGGTTGAAAAGTACACACCACCAACCTGGCCAGAGGGTCCAACTCCACAACAAGCACACCTTGATTTTGATGTTAAAGATTTAAATGCTGCTGAGGCAAAGTTACTTGAAATTGGCGCAATTAAATCCCCAATTCAAACAAGTTCAAACCCAGAAACAAATTTTCGAGTTTACTTTGATCCTGCCGGGCATCCTTTTTGTCTAGTTAGCATCTAATTACCTCTGGAGTTACTTTAATCAGTTAAGATGGTTTCATGAATGATGCGCTAACAATCTCTGCACTAACCTTTGGCGCTCAAGCATTTGTTACATTATTTGTAATTCTAGATCCACCTGGTGCTGCGCCGATATTTCTAGGACTTGCCTCAGGTAAATCGGTAAAAGAGCAACGACGATTAGCTTGGCAAGCCGCAGCTGTTTCCCTCTTTGTAATTGTTTCATTTGCTTTCTTTGGTAACGCACTACTTAATTACTTAAATATCTCACTTGCCGCCCTGCAAGGTGCTGGTGGAATTCTCCTATTAATTACTGGACTGGGCTTATTAACTGGTTCAATAACAGATAAGGACTCTGCTACATCACAAAATATTGCCCTTGTTCCTCTTGGCACACCATTACTTGCTGGCCCAGGTGCAATTGTTACCACAATGCTTTATGTGCAAAAAGCAGATGGCGCAGATCAACTTGGCGCGTTAGTACTTGCAATTGTGGCGGTTCATATAATTATCGGTTTGACCTTTATGTTCTCCACCAAGATTTTGGCGGTAATCAAAGACTCCGGAGTTACCCTGCTGGCACGAATCGCTGGCTTACTACTCTCTGCAATTGCAGTTGAGATGATTGTCAGTTCAATTAAGGCCTTTTTTAATCTCTAATCTGTCATTAGCTAGCGGTATCTTTTAGCCATGTCTGACAGCACCCTTGCCCAAACAACATTTGTAATTGTTGATCTAGAAACCACCGGCTCCTCCCCTAAAAATGGGGCAGCTATAACTGAGATCGGCGCGGTTAAGGTAAGAGGTGGGCAGTTACTTGATCAATTTGAATCATTTGTAAATCCCCTTTCGCCAATTCCTGATTACATTACTGAGATGACAGGTATCACCGATCTAATGTTGGCAAATGCGCCAGTAATAGATGAAATACTTCCGGCTTTTTTAGAGTTTGCTGGAGGTGAGAAAGAGACAATTATTGTTGCTCATAACGCGCCATTTGATTTAAGTTTTCTTAAAAGTGCAGCGAAGGATTTAGATATAAAGTGGCCAAAGTATAAAACCTTAGATACCGTCACTATTGCTCGCCAGGTTTTAACAAAGGAGGATGTGCCAAATTGCAAACTTGGCACACTTGCTCAGTTCTTTGGCACAACTGTCGAACCAAACCACCGAGCATTAGATGATGCAAAGGCGACAACTGAAATTATGCATGCATTGTTTGAACGCCTTGGCTCTATTGAAATTAATACCATAGAGGCTTTATTAGAATTTGCAAAAACTGCTGCCCATATTCAACGCAAAAACTATTGGGGGCTTAGCTCTATCTAGCGCTAACTATTTCATTAGTTAATTGTGCCCATTTTTTAAGTATTGATTGGGCAGCGCCAGAGTCAATTGCCTTGTTGGCTAAGACAAAACCATTAGCAATTTGAGTCTGTAGCGGTAGTGAAAAATCTGCCTTAAAGGCGGCAATTGCAAAGGCGGCATTTAAGCTCACCGCATCTCGCATAGCACCGGCTTTTCCATCAAAAATTTGCTTTGTCATCTGAGCATTAAATTTGGCATCTCCACCTGCCAACTCACTGATTGGCGCTGATGCTATTCCTAACTCAGCCGGATTAAATACCTCTTCAGTTAAATTACCATTACTAATTTGAATTACAGTTGTTGTGGTAGCAAGTGATACCTCATCTAATCCGTCATCACCGCGAAACACAAAGCCCTCTTTGCCTTGCTGCAGTAGTACCTGCGCCATCAGTGGCAGTAACTCACGCCGGGCCACACCAATTGCACATGCCACCGGCTTAGCTGGATTTGCAAGTGGTCCTAAAATATTAAAAACAGTTGGAACACCAAGCTCTTTGCGGGCAGCGGCTGCATACTTCATTGATGAGTGAAAAATTGGGGCAAAACAAAAACCGATTCCAATCTTGTGAACTGTTTGTTCAACCTCACTCCCAGTTAAATCAATATTTATACCAAGTGCTTCAAGCAAATCTGCTGAACCTGATTTTGAAGAGGCGGCTCGATTACCATGTTTTACCACCCTCGCCCCTGCTGCATTTGTAATGATTGCTGCCGCAGTTGAGATATTAATTGTGTTTGCACCATCTCCACCAGTACCAACGGTGTCAACAGCACGTTCGGTGATATTAATTGGGGCGGCGTATTGATACATCTGCGCTACAAGGGCGCTTACCTCACTTGCACTCTCCCCTTTTAATTTAAGTCCTAACAAAAATTGTTTTATCTGATCATTACCGGCTTTGCCCTCAAGTATCTGCGCCATCGCCCAAGTAATCTGCTCATTGCTTAAATCAGATTTATTTGTAAGAGAGGTGAAAACTTCATCCCAACTCATAAACAGCTACTAGATTTACTTAGCGAGCGCAGAGTCGGCTTTAAGAAGAGCTGCACACTTTGCGGCAAGATTAAATGGATCGATTGGATGTGAGGTAGTTGCCTCCGCCTTTGACCAGGCAGCCAGCCAATTATCTTGCACCCGCCCGGTAATTAATAAAACTGGTGGACAGTTAAAAACCTCATCCTTTAATTGCCGGGCAACTCCCATGCCACCCTCTGGCACCGCCTCACCATCTAATATAAAAAGATCAACCTTTTTTTTGCTATCAACATAAAGCCGAAGTGCATCAGCTGTGGCAAACTCTTTAATTTCATGAATAGCAAGTGTGGCATCTAGTTGTTTGCCCAGCGCTGCCTTAACCGAGGAACGAACTGATGAATCATCGGAGTAGAGGGCAATTATTAACTCAGCCATTTGCTAATCCTACCTACCGGCCTTACCTACTCTGCCTCATCAATATACATCCGCCGTAAAATTGATTATTGCAATATTTACCGCCCGTGGTGACTACTCTCACCCAAATTCACTCCACTAGGCCCCATTGAAAATGTGTTATTCCTATCTATTTCGGGAATAATCACCCCTATGACCACCTATGCCACACCTGCTACCAAGGCCAACCGGCCCAACTTAGTAGCGGTTGGCACCATAGTTTGGCTCTCCTCTGAATTAATGTTTTTTGCCGCTCTCTTCGCTATGTACTTCACAACTCGTGCGGTGCAGGGGCCTAAGGTTTGGCTTGAATCAACTGAAATGCTTAATATTCCATTTGCCGCAACTAACACCACTATTTTAGTTTTATCATCAGTTACCTGCCAATACGGAGTCTTTGCCGCTGAGAGATTTCAAGTCAGACGAAGTGGTGCAGCTTGGCAGTTTAATAAATGGGGTATGCGCGAATGGTTTGCTCTTACCTTCTTAATGGGTGCAATCTTTATCGCCGGACAGGTATATGAGTATGCCTCTTTAGTTAAAGAGGGTCTATCACTCTCCTCTAACTCATACGGCTCTGTTTTTTATATGACCACCGGTTTCCACGGCCTACATGTAACTGGCGGCTTAATCGCGTTTTTAATTGTATTAATCAGAGTATTTAGGGCGCAGAAATTTGGTCACTCCCAAGCAACTACCGCAATTGTGGTCTCCTACTACTGGCACTTCGTCGACATTGTGTGGATTGCATTATTTTCTGCGATCTATCTAATTAAGTAAGGTGATTATGAAATTTATTTCAAAGTATCGCCGGCATAAATTTGCATTACCTACTCTGTTGCTCCTAGCTCTAGCCGGCCTTGGCTTTACCTTCTCTGCAGCAACTGCTGCGCCAGCAAAGAACACAATGACCGCCTCTGCTAAAACTACATTAATTGAAGAGGGGCAACAGATCTTTTTAAAGGGCTGCACCTCCTGCCATGGTTTAAATGCTGAAGGTGGCGCGGTTGCACCATCTTTAATTGGTGTCGGAGCTGCCTCTGTTGATTTTCAAGTTGGAACTGGTCGGATGCCGATGCAGGATATGAGTCAACAAGCTATGCGAAAGACTCCTGTTTATAACGAGGAGCAGGTTGCTGCCCTGGCCGCTTATGTTGCCACCTTAGCTCCAGGTCCTGCTGCTTTGCGAAATGAGGATATTACTTGGGAGCGTGATGGTAATACCGCAGAGGGTGGTGAGTTATTTAGAAATAACTGCGCAATGTGTCATAACTTTGCTGGACAAGGTGGCGCACTTACCCAAGGAAAGTATGCGCCAACTTTGATGGGGGTTGAACCAAAACATATTTATGAAGCGCTAATTACCGGGCCACAATCTATGCCAGTATTTTCTGACAAAATAATTACCCCACGGGAGAAGCTATCGGTGATTAAGTGGATTAAATCTGCTGAGAGTGAGCCAAGTCTTGGTGGGGCAGCATTAGGAAGAGTTGGTCCTGTTACTGAAGGATTAGTGGCCTGGGTGCTTGGTCTTGGTTTATTAGTTGGTTGTTGCGTCTGGCTTACTGCAAAGGCTAGGTAAATAAATTATGTCTAATCAGTTAGAGCCGTTAGCAGATCCAGGAGTTCCAGTAGCAACGGTGCGCCGGGCAGATATCGATCCAATCGCTGCTAAACGTGCGGAGCGACAGGTGGCGCTCTTATTCTCACTCTCCGGCCTTGGAACTCTGTTATTTATTTACTCATTCTTTTTTATTAAAGATAATGTTTTTATCTTCCTACCGGTTTTAGGTAATACCAATGCTCACCAATTAGGAATTGGTATTGGTATGGCAGCTGGGCTCTTCTTTATTGGAGTTGGCTTAGTTCATTGGGCAAAGACATTGATGCCAAACACACCTGCGGTGCAGGAGCGCAAAGAGCTGCGTTCAACTGATGCAGATCGTGATGGCCTTGTTGCCACCGCTAAAGAGGGTGTGGCAACTGCAGGTTTAGGAAGGCGGCCATTAATTAAGGCATCACTTGCCGGTGCTGCCGCACTTGCCGGCCTGCCAGCTGTAATTATGTTGCGTGATTTAGGACCACTACCTGGTAACTCATTAAATGAAACAAATTGGAAGAGCGGTACAAAATTAGTAACCGATCCAGGAGATCGCCCGATTAAGGCAAGTGATCTTGAGGTTGGCGCAGTTGCTCAAGTTCTACCCGAACTGCTGCCAGGACAAAAACGCACCTTAGAAGATATTGGCAAGGATGCAGTTTTATTAATTAGATTACGCCCGGCTGAGTTTCAATTAGATGCTGAACGACTTTCTTGGACCCATGAAGGAATAATCGCATTCTCAAAGATCTGCTCCCATATGGGATGCGCAGTTGCCCTCTATGAACAAACTACAAAACATTTACTTTGCCCATGCCATCAATCAACCTTTGATGTGACCCGCGCCGCAAAGGTTATCTTTGGACCATCGGCTCGGCCTCTGCCACAATTAGCTATTACCGTCGATGGGGATGGAAACTTAATTGCAAAACAACCATTTAGTGAAGCGGTCGGACCTAGCTTCTGGGAGAGATCATCATGAGTGCAGGTGAGAAGGTAGTTGGCACAGTTGCTAATTATGTTGATGAGCGAACTGGCGCTGCTGCTTGGGTTAAGAAAAGTTTAAATAAGGTATTTCCAGATCACTGGTCATTTATGTTGGGTGAGATTGCCATGCACTCATTTGTAATTTTATTACTAACTGGAACATTTTTAACCTTCTGGTATGAGCCATCAATGCAAACTGTTGTTTATGAGGGAAGCTACAAACCATTAAAAGATGTTGAGATGAGCGCTGCTTACGCCTCAACACTTCATATCTCCTTTGATGTGCGAGGTGGTCTATTAATGCGCCAAATTCACCACTGGGCTGCGTTGATATTTGCTGCCGCAATTGTGGTTCACTTGATGAGAGTTTTCTTTACCGGTGCATTTCGCAAACCTCGTGAATTTAACTGGCTAATTGGAATTGCACTTTTAACTCTTACAATTGTTGAAGGCCTACTTGGTTACTCACTACCTGATGATTTGTTATCTGGTACTGGAATGAGAATTGCTCAAGCAATTATGCAGGCAATCCCAGTTGTTGGTACCTATCTCTCATTTTTTGCCTTTGGTGGACCATTCCCAGGTGAGGTGCTTATCCCCCGAATTTACACATTACACATTCTCTTAATTCCAGGCATATTCCTTGCTTTAATAACCGCCCATGTTATGTTGGTTTGGTATCAGAAACACACTCAGTATCCAGGTCCTGGTAAGACTGAGAAAAATGTTGTGGGATACCGAATCTGGCCAATCTATGCAGCAAAGACCGGTGGATTTTTATTTATTATCTTTGGTGTCACAGCATTTTTAGGCGCAGTAGCTTCAATTAACCCAGTTTGGTTATTTGGTCCCTACACACCTGGGCAGATCTCTGCCGGATCTCAACCCGATTGGTATATGGGATGGCTCGATGGCTTTGTTCGAATGGCTCCACCACTTGAAACCCACGCCTTTGGACACACTATTTCGTGGAATATTTTGCTGCCGGGTGTAATTGTTCCCGGTATTTTATTTACTGGTATGGCGCTCTATCCATTTATTGAAAGTTGGATGACTGGGGACAAACGCGAGCACCATATATTAGACCGACCACGTAATGTTCCTAACCGAACCGCACTTGGCGTAATGTCTTTGACCTTTATGATGGTGGCCTTAATTAATGGTGGAAATGACATTATTGCTACCCACTTTGATCTAACTATTAATCAAATTATGTGGGGCTCAAGAATAGGCATACTAGTTCTACCACCAATCGCCTTTGTAATTACCAAGCGCATTTGTCTTTCACTACAACGAGCAGATCGTGAGTTAGTTCTGCATGGCAAAGAAACTGGAAGATTAGTAATGCTGCCACACGGTGAGTTTGTTGAGATTCATGAAGAGCTATCTCAGGCTAAGAAATACACCCTTACTCAACATGAGCAACTCAAAGCTATTGAACTTGTAACTGAGGATGCTGGTGGAGTATTAAATCCAAAGGGAATCAGAGCAAAGCTGCAAGCAAGATTTAGCGCAGCGAATGCTGAAAATATTGCAAAACCTACCGCTGCTGAGGTTAAAGAGCTTGAGGGCGGACACCACTAAATATTGATTGCTGCTGCAATCTAATTCATTAATGCAAAGTGGCCCCATGCGACTAACTATGGGGCCACTTAGGTTATGTACCGCTGGCGGGATTTGAACCCGCGACATCCAACATAGTCAGTGTGGCGCTCTGTCCGCTGAGCTACAGCGGTACATAGAGTGAAAGATAAAATAGTTATTAATAAAATTTCTCAAATATTTATTATTTGTGGAAAACTAATGTGCTAAAATTTTCGAACTGAGTCAAAGGGGTGCTCTGCTTACGCAGAGTTACAGCTTAAATCCTCGCCTGTAATGGGCGGGGATTTTTAAATTATTGAGAGATTACACTTTTCTAGATAACCATCATGCTAATATTTGATTAGTCAGTGTGGTGTATTGCTTACGCAGAGTTACAGCTTAAATCCTCGTCTTTTATAGGCGGGGATTTATTTTATTTAAGTCCTTCACAAATTGGTTTAGGTCCAGCATTTGTGTTTCCATAACGGTGTTGAGTAATTGAAATACTTTGTTCTAAGAACCATCTACTCATCTCAATATCACCGCGAGAGGTAATTGGACGCATATCGCAGCTAACTCCATTTTGCATTAATTGGTGGATCGGTGCGATCTCAGAGGAGAGCCATCTAGCCCGATCGAACTCTTTAGCATGTTCGGCAAACTCGGACGCACTTTCTACCACCAAATTTGCTAAGCCTGGGATTAATGTGTCACTACTTAAAGATGTGATTATGCCTAATTCAGTTTTTAGCCAGCTTAAAAAATCTAACTCATCTTTACTTGTACCACTTTCAATGCGGATAAGAAAACCTTTTTTATATCTACGATAGCGTTGCAGATTGGATTCAACCTCAAGACCGCTTTTATCAATTGCTAATTTTCCAACTGCATTAAGCCATTTATTTGCAGCCTCCTTCATTGGTAAGAAATGGTGCATCTGATTCCAATTTCTTAGTGTTGCTACATAATTAGCACCTCCTGCTTTTGCAGTTGCCCCAACAGAGCTTCTCTTCCAGCCACCAAATGGTTGACGATTGACTATTGCACCGGTTACTCCCCGATTAACATAAAGATTTCCTGCTTCGACATTTTCAATCCACTCCTCACACTCACCTTGATCTAAAGATTGAATTCCAGCAGTTAAGCCAAACTCGGTTGCATTTTGCCACTTAATTGAGGTTTTCAAATCTGGTGAGATCATGATTGCAAGTACTGGGCCAAACCACTCATTTAAATGTGACCAGGAGCCTGGTTTAACATTTGTTTTAATACCTGGTGACCAGAGAAGTCCTGCTTGATCTAATTGTTTAGGTTCAAGTAACCACTCCTCACCCTCATCTAAGCTGGTTAAAGCCCGATGTAGTGAGTGCTCTGCTGCTTTAATAATTGGTCCAACCGATGTTGCGTACTTGTATCCAGCACCTACTTGTAGTGATTGCACCGCATCTAGTAATTGTTTTTTAAAGATTGGGTTTTCATAGATATTTTTATCAACAATTGCAACAGATGCAGCAGAGCACTTTTGACCTGCATGACCAAAAGCTGATTGCACAAGATCTTTAACTGCTAAATCAATATCACAACAAGCTGTTAAGACCATTGAGTTCTTACCGCTGGTCTCAGCTAAGAGATTTAAATTATTTTTCCAAGAGGAGAACAAAAGCGCGGTGTTATAGCCACCGGTGAGAATTACCGCATTCACATCTAGGTGGGTAATTAATGCCTGTCCAATCTCATTATCCTCAGTTGATACAAATTGCAGTACATCCTTTGGTACACCCGAGCGCCAAAGTTGATTAACTAAGTGCCAAGAGGTGGCAACGGTTTCTGGCGCTGATTTAAAAATAACGGTATTACCAGCTGCTAACGCTGCACAGATGCCACCAGTTGGAATTGCATAGGGAAAGTTCCAAGGTGGCACAACTACCACTACACCAACTGGACTTGATTGCTTTTCTAAATCCAACGAGATTGCCGAGAGTGCGTAGTAATTTGCAAAATCAATTGCTTCAGAGACCTCAGGGTCTGCCTCAGCCACAGTCTTACCAGCATCACGGGCCATAATTGCAATACTGCTCTCCTGCTCATCATGAGCGATTTGTGCAAAGTTTTTTAATATCTCACCGCGCTTTTCTGCACCCTTCGCACTCCAATCAGTAACAGCTTTTTTAGCAAGCTTTACTGCAGAGTCAACATCACTCTTACTGGCAACGGCGTAGCTATACCAAATCTTGGCATTATCACTTGGGTCATAACCATCAATTAAAGTGCGATCAAAAATCTGCTTGCCATCAATAACAATTGGTATTTGTAGATCACTTTGCATTAATACTGATCTAATCTCTTTATCTAGCTTGTTAACAAAGGAGTCCTTAGTTAGATCAGCATTTGGGGCATTTTCAAAGATATCTCCTACCTCAAACTTAATACTTCTATGGCGCAAACTCTTAGTTGATAAATCATGGCGGTCCGTTGCACCCTTTAAGAAGCGCTCTGCTTGAGCATTAAATATCTCTTTACTTTCGCCAATCTCAAATGAGGATCTTAAGTAATTCTCTGGCGCAGTGTTCTCATCTAATCTACGCACTAAATAGGCAACTGCGGAGGCAAAATCATCACCTCTTGTGACGGGTGCGTATAAAAGAATTCGAAGTTTACGGTTTGCAATTGCAAGAGCCTCAGGGTTTGCCATTCCCTCAAGCATCTCAATATCTAATTGATCCATTACCTGCCGCTTTTTAGCGATCTCAAGGGCAAATGCAATATGGAAAAGATTATGGCTGGCAACACCGATTCGAACCGCATCTGCATGCTCTGGCCGAAGCGCCGTATCTAACAACCGTGAGTAACTTGCATCAACTGCTGCCTTTGATTGATAAGGGGCCGCTACCCAACCATGCAATGTCGCTTCTGCCTTCTCCATTGCAAGATTTGCTCCCTTAACCAATCTAATCTTTATTACCCCGCCAGTGTTTTTATGGCGCTGCTTTGACCACTTAACTAACTCAGCAAATACCTCATGTGATTCAGGCAGGTAGGCTTGCAAAACAATTCCGGCGTATAACTTTTCAAACTCTTCCTCAGAGAGTACTAACTTAAATGCATCAACAGTTAACCTAAGGTCGCGAAACTCCTCCATATCTAGATTAACAAATGTGTGAGATTGAATTGAATTTTTATAGATTATTCGCAGTTTTTCAGATACACGCTTCAATGTGCCATCTTGATCTAAGGTAATAATCTGGCTTACAACTGAGGAGAGCTTTACTGAAACATAATCAACCTCAGGCCGCTTCATCATCTCAAGCACTCTTTCAAATCGCTCAGCAGCTTCACGCTCTCCTAAAACCGCCTCCCCTAATACATTTATATTTAATCGAATATCCTTTTTAGCTCTGCGCTTTATTTGCTTAGCTAGCTTTGAACTCTCTGAGGGCAAAATGATTCCCTTAGATAATCGTTTAACCTGGGTGTGAACTGCAAATAGGACTGGTTTTGGTAGAACCATTGAGATTGCCGCAATTACTTTTAACCCAACTGCGTTAATTAAGCCAAAGCCAGTGAGAGTTGCACTCTTTGCTGATTTCTTTAACACTCTGGCTGCATCTTTAGCTGAAGTAATTCGCATAACCTCATCAGTGAGTGAAACAGTTACTGAGATCGCTTTTGGATCTTTAAAGAGACGAGAAAATCTTTTTCTGCTTGCCTTGTCATATCTTTTTTTATTTGGTTCAGATTCGGAAATTAACTGCTTTGCAACCTTAACCGCAGATTGTGCTAGCTCATCAATACCAGTCTCGGTATCTATCGGAACGCTCACCCTTGCATCAACTCTTTTAATTTAACTAAGCTCTTTGCCATCGCAACCGGCACCCACTTACCTGAGTCTGATACCCACCACTTAGAGCGAGCATTTCGGCCATCCCAACTTTCAATTACCAATGTGGTGTTGGCATCAATCTCTTGTAATTCATACCGCCAAACATTGTGAAGCAGATGTTGCCAGGCGATTGATTTATTATCAGAAAATTCAACTACCTGATTCTTAATTACATAAGGAATGCCTAACCTCATCCTCATGCCAAACTTCGCGCCAAGATATAACCGATCAGGACCAGAGAGATTGCTCTTAACCATCCCAGAGCCATCCATTAATGAGTGATTTTTTGGCATCGAAATAAAATCAAAGATCTTTTTCGCTGGGGCGTTGATTACTAACTGGGCTTTATAAAAAAGTGGGAGACCAGTATCAACTATCTCAGCACGCTCTTTCATAATTAATGAACAGAGGCTGAAGGACGCTCATACTCTAGAACTAAGCCAATAATTGAAATTACTAATGTTCCAACCGCCATTAAAACTAACCACCAACCGATAATTATGCCAGTGCCAATTGCGGCAATAGATAATCCCACTGGAAGCGGCCACCAGGAGTGAGGGGAAAAGAAACCAAGCTCACCAGCTGAATCTGCAATCTCACCTTGTTGATTATCCTCTGGAAGCACTCCGCCTGATCTGCGGTCGGTAAACCAGAGATAGAAACCAATAATTAATGCCAGCCCAGCACTTAGTGCAATTGCGGTTATACCAACCGCCTCACCACCAACCTGCCAGTAAATAACTGAAAGAATCGCGTAAAAAACTGCTAGACCAATAAATAAAACCCAGCCAGTCTTCATTAGTGCTTAGCCTTCTGTGCCATATGTGGGTAGTGCAGATCAAAAGCCGGGCGCTCACTTCTAATTCTTGGCATCGAGGTGAAGTTATGTCTTGGTGGTGGACATGAGGTTGCCCATTCAAGGGATGATCCATACCCCCAAGGATCATCAGTTGTGACCTTTGGTTTATTACGGGAGATCCATACATTTATAAAGTATGGAATCATAGATAAAGCTAGGAGGAATGAACCAACGGTTGAAACCATATTCATTACGGTAAAGCCATCAGTTGATAAATAATCAGCATAACGGCGTGGGAAGCCTTTAATACCCAGCCAGTGCTGAATTAAAAATGTTAGGTGAAATCCTATAAATAATGTCCAGAAGTGAATTTTCCCTAGAGTTTCATTAAGCATCACACCAGTCATTTTTGGCCACCAGAAATAAAATCCGGCGTACATAGCAAATACTACAGTTCCAAATAACACATAATGGAAGTGGGCCACTACGAAATAAGAGGCAGAGACTGCAAAATCAAGTGGCGGACTTGCCAGGATAATTCCAGTTAAGCCACCAAATAAGAAGGTAACCAAAAAGCCCATTACAAAGAGCATTGGGGTTTCAAAGGTCACAGATCCACGCCACATCGTGCCGATCCAGTTAAAGAATTTAACACCAGTTGGTACTCCAATTAAGAATGTCATAAAGGAGAAAAAGGGCAGTAATACCTGACCACTTGCATACATATGGTGTGCCCATACTGAGACAGAGAGTGCTGCGATTGCAATTGTTGCAGCAATTAAACCTTTGTAACCAAAGATTGGCTTGCGACTAAATACTGGCAAGATCTCAGTTGCGATTCCAAAGAATGGAAGCGCCAAGATATAAACCTCGGGGTGTCCAAAGAACCAGAACAAGTGCTGGAACAACATCGCCCCACCATTTGCCGGATCAAAAAGATGCGTGCCATAAATACGGTCAGACTCAAGACCAAGTAGGGCTGCAGCAAGTGGAGGGAAAGCTAGAAGAACAAGGATTGATGTCAGTAATACGTTCCAAGAAAAGATCGACATGCGAAACATCGTCATACCAGGAGCTCGCATTGTGAAAATAGTTGTAATGAAGTTAACGCCACCAAGAATTGTTCCGATACCGCTTACTGCAAGACCTAGTAACCACAGGTCTGCACCTATACCCGGTGAATATTGTGCATTTGAGAGTGGAACGTAAACAGTCCAACCAAATGATGCTGCTCCTCCAGGTGATAGGAAGCCAGCAAATGCCATGAGGCCACCAAAGAGGTAGAGCCAATAAGAGAGCATGTTCAAACGAGGGAAAGCCACATCAGCTGCGCCGATTTGCAACGGCATAATCACGTTTGCAAAGCCAACGAACAATGGTGTTGCAAACATGAGCAACATAATCGTTCCGTGCATGGTGAAAATCTGGTTGTACTGCTCCGCGCTCAAAAACTGCATTCCTGGGCGGGCAAGCTCTGAGCGAAGCAGGAGCGCTAAAACTCCACCAATAAGAAACCATGCAAAAGATGTCATCAGATATAGATATCCGATGGTCTTGTGATCAGTAGAGGTAACCCACTTTACGAATGCTCTACCTTTTTTCGCCGGAAGTGGTGGCAAGTCAGAAATCGTTGGGCGTTCTGCGTAAGTTGTCATGCGCCATTCCCCTTAATCGTTTCAAGATAAGCCTGGTACTGCGCTGGTGTTACTACGCGAACCGTGAAAAGCATTTGTGAGTGATTTCGTCCACACAAGATGTTGCAACGTCCTGGAAAATCACCGAGCTTGTTGGCTGTGAATTCCAAATAGTTAGTAACTCCTGGAATGTTTTGTATTTGAATCATGAATGCTGGAATCCAGAATCCGTGAATCACATCGTTTGCAGTAATTGTGTAGCGCACTCGCTCGCCCAGTGGAACATAGAGAACAGGTGGCTGGGCAGGTGTGCCAGTTACAACAGCATCAGGGCCAGCGGCTGGGTAGCCAAATTGCCATGACCACTGAATACCTTCGACTGTGATCTCATGCTTGTATGTATCAGTCTTAGCTGTAATAACTGTTTGCTTCTGAGCAGTGAAATAGAAAAGAACTGCAACGATAATAAATGGGATAATTGTGTAGAGAACTTCAACTGGAATGTTGTACTGAGTCTGCTTAGGAAACTCTGGGCTATCTTTTTTAAGGCGATGAAAAAACGCTGGCCATAAAATTAAAATTAATGTGAAGACTCCAACAACACCTGCAGCAATCCATGCGCCTTGCCATAGCGATAATGACTGATCATTAACACTTGATAATCCCTCTTCAAAGCCAAGGCCTGAAACTTTTGAGCAACCGGTGAGCAAGAACGCCGGGCTCAGAAGGAGAAGGCCACGGAGGAATTTAAGCGCTTTTAACGACATAGGGGTAAGGATAGAGCGCAAAGCGCGCTTGCGTGGCATCGGCTTAAGGGGCCACCCTCGTGGTTCGTGTCACAGATTCTTAGGGCTTAAAAACTAAGGTGTGGCGCTATTTGCGAGGCCGCTTCTGCCCCATAAGCAGCTTCAAAGCGGGCCAAGAACTCTGCACTACTAAAGCGATATTCCTGGGTTCCCATCGTCTCTATGACGTAGGTGGCAATCAAAGATCCTAACTGAGCGCATCTCTCATGGCTCAAACCCCAAGCAAGGCCGGCGATAAAGCCAGATCTAAATGAATCTCCAACACCTGTTGGATCTGTCTTTGATTTCTCCTTGGGCACTCCTACTTGAACGAACTCCCCAGCTGCACTTTCGACTTTGGCACCCTTTGATCCCAAGGTCACCACACGGATCTTCACATGCTCCAAAATCTCACGATCACTCCAGCCCGTCTTTTGCATGGCTAGGGCAAGTTCGTATTCATTCAGGAAAAGATAAGAAGCGCCATCAATTAAAAGCTTGATCTCTTCCCCACTCATACGGGCCATTTGCTGGGAAGGATCTGCAGCAAATGGGATGCCTTCTTTGCGACAGACATCAGAGTGATGCAACATCGCTTGAGGATCATCTGGTGAAATCACGACCATGTCGAAGCGGCCGGTTTTTTCCATAATGGGTGCTAATTCAATATTGCGAGCCTCACTCATTGCACCTGGGAAAAAGGATGCGATCTGATTCAGGTCATCATCAGTTGTAACCATAAAGTGGGCGGTATACAAAGTGGTTGAAACAAGGGCGTGTGATGTGTCCACACCATGGCGTGATAGCCAGGCTTCATAATCTGCCCAGTCTTTACCTACGGCGGCAATGAGGACTGGATTTAAACCAAGAACACCCATGCCGTAACAGATATTGGCCGCACATCCTCCACGGCGAACATCCAAGCTATCTACTAAAAATGAGAGTGAGACTTTTTCTAATGAACCGGCGACAAAAGAGTCAGTGAACTTTCCGGAGAAAGTCATTAAATGATCTAAGCCAACTGATCCCGCTACGCCGATTTTCATGTGGCGATACTAGGGCCTTTTCGACGCTTTATTAGTTAAATGAATCGCCGCATGCGCAAGAACCTGCTGCATTTGGGTTATCAATTGTGAAGCCTTGCTTCTCG
>ENA-OUVC01001032-OUVC01001032.1-marine-metagenome-genome-assembly--contig:-NODE-1032-length-16974-cov-2.681600_pt1 | contig 16974 bp, 16 predicted proteins | sample MGYA00248622_ERZ508571 | MGnify/ENA primary metagenome ERZ508571 (study PRJEB26236, sample SAMN06267175) | marine metagenome | isolation source: Columbia River Estuary | place: USA:Columbia River... | reverse complement strand
CAAGAGTGGTTTGCAACGCCTCAATGACGTGATAGTCCCATGATTTCGCAACGATGCACACAGCTGACGTATTGGCGTCAAGCAAGTTACGCAAAGTTGCGTCGTCATCGACTTTGCCCTTCGGACGACGTGTCATCCCAAATGCCACCAACGTTGAATGCTTTAACTTCAGCTCGGACGTCGCGCGCTCAAAGAACTCGATGTCTTTCGGATTCGCTCCTGGCCAACCACCTTCAATGAATTGCACGCCGAGGTAATCAAGTTGTTCAGCAATACGAAGCTTGTCTTCGACAGTTGCCGATACACCTTCTACTTGCATGCCGTCACGCAATGTGGTGTCAAATGCTTCGACTAGTTCTTTGGTGTGTTGTGTGTTCATGTGAGTGTTCTTCTTTGGGGTCGTCTGGTTCAAAATTTTGGGAATGAAAAAGCCGCCCTAGAGGCGGCTGAAACGCGCACGTCGGAGACCGGCGTGCGCTAACGAATAATGATGATCGCGACAGCGGTGCCGACGAGGCGGCGAGAAGTGCTGGCGATTGACATGTACACAGTCTTGCGCCTTCCCATGCCGTTCGTCAACCCCCTCACCCAACTTGTTTGGAACCCGTCCAAAGCCACGAGAGCTCAACGGCGCTTGGTTAGTTGGCGCCACAGGCGTTGAGCGGCGCGGGAATTCATAAACGGACGAACGGAGCGATACACCCGGCCAGGCACAACCACAATCTTCTTGCGACGTAGGCCCTTTATCCCCGCCTGCACCACAGTCTCTGACGTGATCCACATCCAGCGAGGTACCTGTTTTTCAAGGTGGGATAATCTGGCCCGTTCATGCAAATTTGTGTGGACATACCCTGGACACAGGACGCACACACGTACGCCGAATCTTTCGGTTTCTGCAGCCAAGCTCCGTCCGTACGCCGTGACGAATGATTTAGACGCTGCATACATAACAGAATTTGGCATTGTGATTAAAGAAGCGATGCTGGACACAATCAGAATGTCGCCTGACCCGCGTTGCGTCATCGCGGGAACAATTCCTTCAAGCAACTGGGCAACACCAATGCCAAGTAGGTAACCCATCTGTTCGAGATCAGCCCACTCTCTGGTCCCCACTCGCCCCGCGATTGTGACACCAGCATTTGCAACTACGACGTCAGGCTGAGGACAACAAGCCAACACACTTTTCACGCCGTCCGGTACCGAAAGGTCAGCTATGCAAATCTGGCATGTGGCACCATTGGCAACTACTTCTTCACTAACTAACGTCAGTTGCTCAAGGTCGCGCCCAACTAGGACAAGATCAAACCCGGCATCTGCGTAGTGCAGAGCGAATGCTTTTCCAATGCCCGATGATGCGCCGGTTATCAGCGCAGTGTGACGAGACACGTCAGAACTATTTGTTCCGGTCTTGGAATTCTTTTAAGGAAGCCATTCCAAACAAAGTTGCGCCGGTGAACACAATGATGAAAATCACCGCGCCAAACGAAAATAGCGTTGCTTCAGACATTTACGATTCCTTTTTCCCAGCGAGAATGAAAGCACCAAGCGCAAGAATTGATGGCACCCAGACGCCTACATAAATTCCATTGAGTTTGTCAGTTTGTTCGTTACCAGCGAAATACAAAGAGATGCTTAATGCAAGGCTTGCTGCGGCCGAAACGAGTACTGAGACTTGGAGAATAACTTTTGGTTTCATACGCGAACCTTACTCTTTAATACTGAAAAAGGCGGGCATGATCACTAATGATCATGCCCGCCTTTTCAATGTGAACTAACTAGTGCGAGTCCCCGGAACGGGCCTTCGCAATGTTGAGAATCATTAATCCGAATAGCGCCTTTGCCGTGATATCGGCGAAGGTGTACGCGACTTGACGAGCTGTTTCTGCTCCTTCGTTTCCAGCTTCGAAAATCACTGGGAACAAGTAACCGATTGGGTAGACCAACCATGTCAACAACAGAATTGTTGTTGCATTCTTGATTGCCGCGCTAACTGCACCGGTTTCCCGAGTTCCAGCAGCTTTCATCTCTTTTGACAGTGTCAACAGAATGTAAATGAATGGCAACATTGACAAAACCCAGAACGTCCACTTTGTACTGTCACTGTTTGAAGTTTCGCCTGGGTATCCAAGACCAATCATCAGAACAGTTGCTGGCACGAGAGTTGTCATCAACTTCTTGCGATGATCAGCAGTTACTCCGAGGACAATCAATAGTTCAATCACAAGTAGAGGAACGGTGATGAGCCAGTCCGCATAGCGGTAACCCTCATTAACAGTTCCTGCTGCCCATCCACTCCACATTCTGTAGTAGTGGTAGCCCGCGATACCCACAACAACTGCAGATACTGCAACGCCACTTTGGTATTGCTTTGCAACACTCTTGATTTGTGTCAAAAAGTAGACAAAAGCACCGAGCATTACGGCTGTTCCGAATGAAAGTGCGTTGTAAACGAGTTGGTTTAGTTCGAAGTCTTTTAAGACCGAATATGTTTCCATTTTCCCCCCTTTAAAAGGAATGTCCAAAAGTCCAACTTCTGAACAATCCGTAAAGTAACACAAGAATTCCTAGGGGCAGAGCATTGAAATACTCTCAAATTTTGAGGGAATTTTGGCGCCATTTCTAGGCGAGTTCGCACCAATGTTTGTAGTGTGCAACTTGTCCGCGAACTGCCTTGGCATAAAGCCCAGCAACTGCAGTGGTGATAGGCCCTGGGCAAGGCACCTCGCGGTCATCGACCGAGTTAATGGCACTGACTTCGGCAGCTGTTCCGCAGCAAAAGATTTCTTCGGCGATGTAGAGGTCTGAGCGAACAATGTTCTCGACCCGCATTTCGTAGCCAAGCTCGGCTGCAATCTGGGCCACGCAATTCTGCGTGATGCCTTCAAGAGCGCCGGCAGAAAGTGGCGGAGTCAGGATGACGCCATTACGCACAACGAAAATGTTTTCTCCGGTGCATTCGCTGACAAAACCTTGTGGGTTCAGCATGATTGCTTCGTCGTAGCCAGCCTTCAGTGCTTCAACTTTGGCAAGAGAAGAGTTCACGTAGTTACCAACAGTCTTTGCAGCAGGTGGCATCGTGTTGTGGTCGAGGCGAGTCCACGAAGAGATCTTCATGCGAACGCCTTTTGTTAACGCATCTTCACCCAAGTAGGCACCCCATGGCCAACATGCAATTGCAACGTCGACAACGCAAGGAAGAGGGTTCAGGCCCATCTCGCCGTATCCGTAATACGCAAGCGGACGTACGTAGCAAGAAGGAAGACCTGTTGAACGAACTACTTCTTTTGTGGCAGCAATTAGCTGTTCAGGCGTGTAAGGAATTTCCATTCCAAGAATTTTTGCGCTCTTGAACAAACGATTGATGTGCTCGGTAAGACGGAACACTGCAGGGCCTTCAGAAGTTTCATAGGCACGAATACCTTCGAATACGCCAGTGCCGTAGTGAAGGGTGTGTGTCAGGACATGCACTTGAGCCTTGTCCCAATCGACAAGTGTTCCGTTCATCCAGATTTTCGGTGTAGGTACGAGAGTAGGCATATTGCTCCTAAGTGATGTGGTGAAAGATTACTTGCCTGCAACGATTGCTGCGATGGCATTTCCAATGTCGACGGTTGAGCCTGTTGGCGCAGTGTCACATGCTGCACGAATGCGATCAGCAGCCGCTGATTCATTCAGGAAATCAAGCATGAGTGCTGCAGACAGGATTGCTGCTGTGGGGTTTGCCTTGCCTGTCCCCACGATGTCAGGCGCTGACCCATGGGATGGTTCGAACATTGATGGGCCGGTACGGGCCGGGTTCAAGTTGGCAGATGATGCAAGACCAATGCCGCCACTAACTGCGCCACCAAGGTCGGTAAGGATGTCGCCGAACAAGTTGTCGGTCACGATGACATCGTAGCGGTGTGGATCTTCAACAAAATAGATGCAGGCAGCATCAACGTGGTTGTAGGCGGTACCGACTTGAGGAAACTGCGCAGCAACATCATTGAATGCTCGCTGCCACAGATCACCAGCAAAAGTGAGCACGTTTGTTTTGTGCACCAACGTGACGTGCTTGCGTTGGCGCTTTGCAGCAAGTTCGAATGCATACCGAATGCAACGCTCTACGCCGTGTCGAGTATTGACACTTCCCTGTGTTGCGATTTCATGCGGAGTGCCCCGACGCAAAACGCCACCTTCACCGACATATGGCCCTTCAGTGTTTTCACGAATGACAACAAAGTCATGAGGAGTCACATGGCCTGGTGCAGTGCCAACAAACGGACGTTGGTTGACATAGAGATCGAGGTCAAACCGCATCTTCAAAAGCAGCCCGCGCTCAATGATGCCGGGAGGAACATCTGGCGTACCAACGGCCCCCAACAAAATGGCATCAAAATTTCGTAGTTGGTTCAGGACATCGTCAGACAGAATTTCACCGTCGCGCAGGTAGCGCATGCCGCCCAAGTCAAAATCCGTTGTGTCAATTGCAACCCCTGTGGCGCGCACCACTTTCACGGCCTCAGCCGTGACTTCGGGACCAATTCCGTCTCCGCCAATGAGTGCGATGCGATGTGCCATAAGGAGACCATCGTAGAAGGCACGGGTAGCCTTCTCCTCATGGCAAAGCACCTCCTCTCTAAAGCGACATATGCCCGGCTCGAGGCCGAAATAGCCCACCTTGAACATGAAGTCCTGCCAGAAGTGGCTGACAAAATTGGTCGGGCCCGCGAAATGGGCGACCTAAAGGAAAATGGCGACTATCACGCCGCCAAGGACGAGTACGGCATGTTCAATGACCGCAAGAACCTCTTGCTCTCCATACTTGAAGATTCTGAACTTGCAACTCCGCCCGTAGATGGCGAAGTGGGAGTCCTTTCAACTGTCACCATCTTGTTTGCTGGCGATGACGAAGATGATGCAGAGACCTATCTCATTGGACACATCGAAGAAAAGCGCACTGAACAAGGCATTGAAGTGATGAGTCCTGTCTCACCAATCGGCTCTGCGCTTCTTGGCCACAAAGAAGGTGAGCCCGTCAGCATCACTCTCGAGAACGGCGCAAAGATCTCCGTCACAATTCTCAAGGTTGCCAACTGAGCGATCATTCCATTCCACATTTGCCCCCCGGCAATGCATTGTCACTCCCCGGAAGAGGCACAACGTTTTACCGGGAGATGACTGGACCAGTCGGAGCACCAACTGTGGTGTTGTTGCATGGGTGGACTGCAACAGCCGACTTGAACTTCTACATGTGTTACGAAGAACTCGGTAAACACTTTCGCGTCATTGCACTTGACCATCGTGGCCACGGACGCGGTATCAGATCTTCACAATCATTTCGCCTCTCCGATTGCGCTGATGACGTTGCGGCATTGATGGACCAATTAGGAATCACCACATTTATTCCTGTTGGGTACTCCATGGGCGGCACCGTTGCGCAATTGATGTGGAAACGTCATGAGCATCGAGTACGTGGTTTGGTTCTTGCAGCAACAGCCGGACATTGGGCAACGTCACGTCAAGAACGATTCATGTTTTCCTTGCTCACTGGCATTGGCGGACTCGCACGCATTACTCCCCCTTCAGTTCAACAAGCAATCAGTGAACGCATGTACTTGTCTCGAAAGACAATGACATGGGAACCATGGGCCGCGCTACAAATTGCAAGCCATGACTGGCGAAGCATTCTTGAAGCTGGTGCAGCACTTGGTCGATTTGATTCGCGAGAATGGCTCAAGAATATTGATGTTCCGACTTCTGTCGTAATCACAACTGAAGATCAAGTCGTGTCACCACGGCGACAACGAACACTTGCAAACCTGATTCCGAATACTCATGTCTACGAAATATCAGGAAACCATGACGCCGTCTATGCACGATCTTCTGAATTTGTGCCGCTACTTGTCAACGCATGCCTGGCAGTTCATCACGATGCGCTTAACAAACCGGGAATTTTGGGAGAAATATGAGTTCAAAAGCTATTCAACTGCGCTCGCGTTGGCGACGCAATAGTCGACTTCTTCGTCTCGGTGCTCGCGTAGGCCTCGGACATGCTGGAACATCAGCACGAAAAGTATTTGCAGGCGCCGAGCGCAAAGAACAGTTATCTCGCTCTCGAGAATTGAAGTCGGCTCAGCAGGTAGCTGATGAACTTGGCAACATGAAAGGCGCACTCATGAAGGTGGGCCAGATGGCCAGTTACCTTGATGACGGATTGCCAGAGCCGATGCGTATTGCCTTGTCGCAATTGCAATCAAATGCCCCACCAATGGCTGTGGAGTTAGTTCACATTGAAATCGAACGTGAACTTGGTCGATCCATCAGTGACATCTTCGTTGAATTTGATGATGAACCAATCGCCTCAGCGTCTATTGGTCAAGTACACCGTGCAATCATTCGCCTCGCCGATGGCACCGAAAAAGCAGTTGCAGTGAAGGTGCAATACCCAGGAGTCGGAGAAGCAATTGATTCCGATCTACGCACTGCAGACCTGTTGGGCGCCATGCTTGCTTTCGGTTTTAAGTCTTTGAACCCTGAAGACATGGTCGCCGAAATCAAGGACCGCCTTCGCGAAGAACTTGATTACAAAAACGAAGCTAAGAATCAGCAGATGTTTGCGGACTTCTATAGGGACCACCCATTCATTCATGTTCCCGAAGTTCTCCACGAGTATTCCACTAAGACTGTTTTGATTACTGAGCTAGTCACCGGTCATACATTTGCCGAAGTATGTGAATGGCCACAAGAACAGCGAGACATGGCAGGTGAAGCAATCTTCCGTTTTGTCTTTCGCAGTTTGTATCGCTTCCGCGCGTTCAATGGTGATCCGCACCCAGGTAATTACATATTCCACGGAGACGGCAGAGTTACTTTTCTTGACTTCGGATTAATTAAGCACTTCACTCAAGATGAAATGTTGATGTTCCAATCCATGGTTAAAGCAGCAGTAATTGATGACGACATGGACGTGTACCGACGCGTCATTGAAGACGCCGGCATGTTGCAACTTGATGCGCCGTTCACTACAGAAGAGTGCGGTGAATACTTTTCTCACTTCTATGAACCAGTGCGCGAATCACGCATTATGGAGTGGTCAGGCGCGTACGCAACATCAATCGTGCGCCACACATTCGACCGCACCTCTGCAATTGCACAATATGCAACAGTTCCTAAATCTTTCGTGTTTATCCAGCGCATCAACTTGGGTCTATATGCACTACTAGGACAGCTGCGTTCTAGTGGCAATTACCGTCGCATCTCTGAAGAGCTATGGCCTATGACCAATGCTTCAGCTTCCACTCCTATGGGTGAAGCCGAAGCGAAATGGCTTGCATCGCGCGATTAAATAATCGTTTTGAGGTCTAGGCCAATATCAAGAATCGGCGACGAATGCGTGAGTCCGCCAACACTGATGAAATGAACACCAGTTTCGGCAACTGATCGCGCAGTAGCAATCGTGAGTCCACCACTCGCTTCCAACAGCACAGCGTGACCTGTATTGGAAGTATGACGTTGAGATATCGCCACAGCTTCTCTCATAACATCTGGCGGCATGTTGTCTAACAACACAACATTTGCGCCAGCATCTAGTGCAACCTGTAATTGCTCAAGAGTGTCTACTTCAATCTCAATGGGCAAAGTATCTGCGAGAGCGCGTACCTTTGCGAATGCTTCAGCCACTCCACCTGCAGCAACAATGTGGTTGTCTTTCACTAGAGCTGCGTCACTGAGACTCATTCGGTGGTTCTGGCCGCCGCCACAACGCACTGCATACTTCTCCAGCGCACGCAGACCAGGAGTTGTCTTGCGTGTATCGCGAATGATTGCGCCGGTGCCTGCAACTGCATCTACCCAGGAAGCCGTTGCAGTAGCAATACCCGACAAATGGCACAGCAGATTCAAAGCGGTGCGCTCTGCCGTCAATAGCAACTGTGTTGGCGCTTCGATTTTCATCAGCACATCACCAGCGTGCACCCGTTCGCCGTCGTTATGGAAGTAATCAATGGAACTGGCATGAGGACCGCACACCATTTCAATTACTGCGGCAGCGATGACTAAACCAGATACACAACCTTCAGCACGGGTGCCGAATGTGGCTGTACTGCGCTGTTCAAACGGCACGGTGGCAACAGAGGTGACATCAATTCCGCCATCAAGGTCTTCCAAAATCGTGTTCTCAATAACATCTTCGATGTACAACGGGTTCAAACCACCAGCAACTAGCAATGCACCAGTTTCGGTTGTGAGCGAATACATATCCATTACTTCACCTCAATCTGACCGTCAACAATGCGACACGACAAGTGATGATTCCACGAATCGCTCGGTGCATCAAAATCTGTGCGCCTGTGACAACCACGACTTTCAGTGCGCGTCTTGGCCGCTTCCACTACTGCCATTGCAATAGTGAGCATGTTTGTTGCTTCAAAAGCTTTACGAGTTGGCACAACGGATGCTGACCTATTTGATGACAACGTGTTCAAGATGCGTGAGGCCGAGTTGAGTCCTTCTGGTGTCCGTAAAACTCCGACATACTTAGACATTGCTGATCGCAATGCCGTGCGGTGATATGAATCAATCAACGCGCCCGGAGTCTCTGTTTCATCAGGCGTCGCAACTGGCGGCAATGTCCAGCTCAGCGCACGACCAACGCGCGTACCGGCAACGACACCTTCCGTAAGACTGTTCGATGCCAGCCTGTTTGCTCCGTGCACACCCGTGCATGCCGCTTCGCCGACAACGTACAGACCTTGTAGCGCGGTGGTGCCGTTCAATGTCGCCTTCACTCCGCCGCACACGTAATGAGCAGCGGGTGCAACCGGAATTAACTCAGTTCGTGGGTCAATGCCCGCATCAAGACATGAGGCAGTGATCGAGGGAAAACGTTCTTCGAATTTTTCGATATGGCGTGCATCTAGGTACACGTGGTCATCAACACCTGCAGGCGCTTGAGCCATACGTTCACTGATTGCGGCAGCGACAATGTCACGCGGGGCAAGATCTTCTTGCGGGTGCACACCCTTCATCACTCGCTGTCCGGCTGCATCCAAAAGAATTCCGCCCTCTCCACGCACTGCTTCACTGATGAGTGCCTGTTGACCCGTTGCTTTACTTCCACGCCATAAAACCGTGGGGTGAAACTGAATGAATTCGAGGTCGCTTGCTTCAAGCCCTGCGCGCAATGCAAGCGCAATGCCATCGCCTGTGACCGCAGATGGGTTTGAAGTTGATGCATAGACCTGTCCGTACCCACCGGTGGCAATGATGACCGCACGAGCATTAACAATGCCGACACTTTGCACGCCACCACTGCTGTCGAGCATCGCGACTTTTACTCCGGTGACTGCACGAGTTCCTTCAGAGGTGTGGCCAATTACAAGATCAAGACCAAATGCCCGTTCAACTACGTGCACGCCGGCCATACGCACTGATTCGTCAAGGGTGCGTTGCACTTCTGCACCTGATTGGTCACCACCAGCATGAACAATGCGTCGGTGTGAATGCCCGCCCTCACGAGTTAGGGCAACACCTTCATGTAGACCAGGGTCAAATGATGCACCCAATTCCATGAGGTACCGAATTGCAGTAGGTGCCTCGGTGACCAACGTGCGCACAGCCTGTTCATCACACAAGCCTCCGCCTGCCTCCAACGTGTCTTGCACGTGGTTTTCAATGGAGTCGTTCGGGTCTAGCACCGCTGCCAAACCACCCTGCGCCCAGTTTGTGCTGCCTGCGTCGAGAGTGTCTTTAGTAATCAGCAAGACATCACGCACAGGACGCATTGCAAGGGCCGCCGATAATCCAGCAGCACCTGAACCTAGAACTACAACATCAGTCTCAACCGACCATGTTGGTTCGGGAGCTGCCAGTTGGCTGGGGACGCGATTATTCGCCGACACGAGAAGGTGTGCCGATTGCGATCATGCGCTCAACAGATAGACGAGCTTTGTCTGCAATATCACGAGGAATATCAACTACGTCATTTCCAAACATCAATGAGTGCTCAAGCTTTTCCGGTGTGATCATCTTCATGTATTTGCAAACGGCAGCACGGTTAACGGCTTGAAACTCAGTAGTGACATTGACCTTGCGCAATTGGTGAAGCATTCCGGTCTCTGTAGCGACAAGAACTTTTCGCGCTTTCGTAGTGCGTGCTGCATCCAACATTGCACCAGTGGAAAGAATATGAGTGCGCTCTGCAGGCACTACACCTTCGCTTGCCAAGTACAAGGCACTCGTAGCGCATCCACATTCTGGGTGAACATACAGTTCTGCATCAGGCTCGGCCTCAACCATTGACTTCAGATCTTGACCATTGATTCCGGCGTGCACGTGGCACTCACCCATCCAGATATGCATGTTGGACCGCTTTGTCTGACGCTGCACATGAGCACCCAAAAATTGGTCAGGGCAAAACAAGATTGGTGTATCTGCGGGAATTGACGCAACAACTTCAACTGCATTTGAACTAGTGCAACAAATATCTGTCTCGGCTTTCACCGCAGCGGTGGTATTGACATAGCTGACAACAACTGCGCCAGGATGTTGCGCTTTCCACTCACGCAATTGGTCAGCGGTGATGGTGTCAGCCAATGAACAGCCAGCTCGTTCATCTGGGATGAGAATTGTCTTGTCGTACGACAAAATCTTTGCGGTCTCTGCCATGAAATGAACACCGCAAAAAATAATGGTTGATTGCGGCACAGTTGCAGCAATACGCGAAAGTGCTAACGAATCACCAACGTGATGAGCGACATCTTGAATCTCTGGCACTTGATAGTTGTGCGCCAGAATGACTGCGTCCTTCTCGGCCGCCAATGTCCTGATTCGATCGGCCCATGCTGTGCTGTACTCGGTCACGCCTCAATGTTAGGAGGCACTTTACGCAATTGCGCCCTTGTGAACTGGCGCACGTTCTCTATGAGTTCGCGGCCAACGTAATGGGCGGATCAAACCAAAACCGCGTGATCGCCTCAGCAAGTGTTCCCGTTGCAGAACCAGGGTCTGTGACCACTTCGTCTGGCTCATCTGCGAACCGTAATGCACTAGCTACTCCGTTATCAGCGACAACCACTACGAGACGCACACGCCTACGTGATGCATGTTCGCTGGGAGCACCTTCAATGGTGCCATCAGGCCGTAATGGCGCCGCCCAACCCGTGGTCACTATTGCTGCGGCATCAAACATTCGCGCCAACGCACTTGATGGCGCATCGAGAAGTTCATAGACATCTGGGTGCTGTGCCAGTAGACACATGTTTGGTTCCGTTGTTGGTCGCGATGCGCAGTTAACGCCATACAAACGAGCACCTGGCAATTCAAACGAATCAATCAAGGTGTGTAATTTCTCTTCAACTCCCACCGCTACATCTGTGATGTCAGGGAGGCTGTGAACTGGTTGTGGTGAATCTGTATCCATAATTGCAATGTGTGGATTCATACCCACGCGTTGGCAATTACGACGCCAAGAAATCCGACAATGTTTTTGCGCCCCGTACGACTATCGACCCAAATTTCGCACCAGGACTTGTACTCATGCGCTCAAGGGGTCCGGATACGGAAACCGCAGCAATCACAGTGCCGTCTACATCAATAATCGGAGCACTCACCGACGCAACACCCTTCACTCGCTCTTCGACTGATTCAATCCAACCAGCGGTGCTGAGGCGAGAACCCGTAAGAACTCGACCAGCTGATCCACGAGTCAACGGGAACAACGCGCCTTCAGGCACAATCCACCGCAGACCATTAGGAGACTCAAGAGACACCACGCATCGACGGCCATCAGTTTCAGCAACAAAGACCTGAACACTTTCTCCGGTGCGGTCGCGTAATTCTGTCGCAACTTCACGCGCCCTTTCTAGGAACGGAAACTGCACTGCAGCACCACGACCGAGACCAAGCAGCGTTGGCCCCAAGCAGTACAAGCCGTCGCTATTGCGACGCACAGCGCCATGATGTTCAAGAGCAGACAACAAACGGTGACACGTAGCTCGCGGAATATCTGTCGCGTCAATCACTTCAGCCAAACTCAATGGCCGAACAACGAGCGCATTCAACACCACAAAGGCCTTGTCGAGAACTCCGACTCCTGATACGCTGTCCATTAGTTGGGAAGTGTATCCCATATATTGAGATTCCGAAAGGAACCCCTATGTCGAATCCAATGACTCTCGCTCAAAAAGTGTGGGACCAACATGTCGTGCACAGCGCTGCAGGAGATGCAGATCTGCTCTACATCGACCTACACCTGGTTCATGAAGTAACTAGTCCTCAGGCTTTCGATGGTTTGCGTCTGACTGGTCGCCCATTGCGCCGTCCAGACCTCACTATTGCAACTGAAGATCACAACGTTCCGACAGCTGACATTCATTTGCCAATCGCAGATCCAATCTCTGCAAAGCAAGTGCAAGTACTTCGTGACAATGCTGCGGAATATGGGTTCACGCTGTTCCCTATGGGAGACCCGAATCAGGGCATCGTTCATGTCATCGGACCAGAACAAGGCCGCACGCTTCCCGGCACAACAATTGTCTGTGGAGATAGCCACACAGCAACACATGGCGCATTCGGTGCACTTGCATTCGGAATCGGAACTAGTGAAGTGGAACATGTTCTTGCAACACAGACTCTTCCGCAATCACGTCCGAAGTGGATGTCCATCACTGTTGAAGGCGATGCGCCAGAAGGCGTCACCGCTAAAGACATCATCCTTGCCATCATCGGCAAAATCGGTACAGGCGGCGGCATTGGCCACGTCATCGAATATCGCGGTTCCGCTATACGTGCCCTTTCTATGGAAGGCCGCATGACGGTCTGCAATATGAGCATTGAAGCAGGAGCAAAGGCTGGTCTTATTGCGCCAGACGACACCACGTTTGAATACCTCAAAGGTCGTGAACATGCACCGAAGGGTGCTGATTGGGATGCCGCAGTTGCAGCATGGAAAAACCTTCGTACTGACGACGGTGCAAAGTTTGATGTTGAAGTTGTAATTGATGCAGCAACATTGTCGCCGCATGTCAGTTGGGGAACAAACCCTGCTCAAGTTCTGCCGATCAACGGAATCATTCCTTCGCCAGCAGATGCACCGGACGAAACAAGTGCAAACACAATCAGTCGCGCACTTGAATACATGGGTCTCACCGCTGGCATGAACATGCGCGATGTTCCTGTTGACACCGTGTTCATTGGTTCATGCACCAATGGCCGCATCGAAGACATACGTGCAGCAGCAGCTGTATTCAAAGGTCGCACTGTCACCGTGAAGCGCGCGATGGTTGTTCCCGGCAGTCATGCCGTGCGAAACCAAGCAATCGCTGAAGGACTGGACAAGATCCTCATCGCAGCTGGTGTTGACTTTCGTGAGCCAGGATGCAGCATGTGTCTCGCAATGAACCCTGACAAGTTGGCACCAGGCGAACGCGCCGCCAGCACAAGCAACAGAAACTTTGAAGGACGTCAAGGCCGCGGTGGTCGCACACACCTTGTCTCCCCCGCCGTCGCTGCAGCAACCGCTGTCGCCGGACACTTCGCAAGCCCAGGAGATTTGAAATGAAATCAGTACATATCGTCACGGGTCGTGCAGTGCCTTTAAAGCGCAGCGACGTTGACACCGACCAAATCATTCCTGCAGAGTGGCTGAAGCGCGTTGAGCGCACAGGCTTTGAAGCTGGTCTGTTTTCCACCTGGCGTGATGATCGCAGTTTCGTATTGAATGACGAAAAGTATTCCGGTGCAACAATTCTGGTAGCAGGTCCAAGCTTTGGTGTTGGCTCTTCACGTGAACATGCAGTGTGGGCGATTCAGCAATACGGATTTGACGCAGTTATTGCGCCAAGCTTCTCCGACATCTTTCGCAACAACTGCACAAAGAACGGTCTTGCACCAGTCATCTTGCCTCAAGCCGCAGTTGAGAAACTGTGGGAACTCATCGAAGCTGATTCCACAACTGAAATCACAGTTGATATGGAACGACTTACTGTTGAAGTTCCATCAGCTGGTTTCAAAGAGAGCTTCCCAATGGACGCGCCTACTCAGCACCGTTTCTTAAATGGTCTTGATGACATTGGCATCACCATGACACACGCTGACGACATTACGTCATACGAAAAAAATCGCCCAGCCTGGCTGAACAAATAACTCTAGGAAACCTTCAGTGAAATTCTTGCGCTGACAGTTTTTGGTTTCGGAACAGTCTTCGAAACCTTTGGCGTGACGTACACCACCAACTTGCAGGAGCCAGCTTTTAAGTTTTTCACACCAGTCCCAGTGACCCTACAAATATTCGGTGTAGACACTTGGACATACCACCGAGATGTTGATTTGTACTTCAGCCCACTGAGCACAATCAACTTCGCTTTATTTGTAATCGTCCCTTTTTTCACTTGACTTAACCTCTTCACATCATTCTGAGGAGAAGTCAATTTCACTTTGATTATGGGGGCAGAGTGAGTGAAACCTTTTGCCGAGAAAGAAAACCATCCATTGTTGTAAGTGAATGCTGTGGTTGCTGCTTTTGCCACTCCATCTTCTCCAGTAACGGACACTGATGCTTCTTTTGTTGAATCAGATACGCCGTATAGACAATTCGCTATGTCAGAACGCAGGATCAGGTTGTACTGACCCTTGAACGGAGTTACGCCATCTTTCTCAAAATGCAACGCTGCAACTTTGTAGTTCAAAGATGATGTTACGGGGTCGAAAGTTGGAGGACCCTCTGAATAAGCCGATGCGTTGGTTGCCACAATTCCTGTAACTCCAACGCCGCTCTTGATACACGAAGGTGCGCTCTGCATCTCAGAATCACCGAGCGTCCGTACGCTCCACTGCGACGGCATCGCAGAGGCTGTGTCTTTCAGAAATCCCGTCCACAATTTGATTTGTTCAAAAGCTTCTGTGCTGAATGCTGACGGACCAAAAATAATGTTGCGGTCAGCAACGGACATGGTCAAATATCCGCCTTGAGCTTCCTGTGGCTGCCGCGTGCCACAACGCACGTTCGCACATTTAGCAGTGAACGATTCTTGGATCGCGGTCGGCAACACTGCCCATTGCCCTACTCCAGAAATAATCGGAACTTTCGTTGGGTTCGCCGCAATATTGATTGTGGTCACGTTGTTCACACGATCAATCGACGCAACGGGGTCTTGCATACGGCCGTGTAACCAGCCTGATGGCGAAGTAGAAAGGCGAACTTTCAGCGCAAATTTTACGCCGGCAGGAAATGCATGCTTAAGGGCGCATTTTCCGTTTTCACCCCAGTTGACGCAACGAATACCAGCGTCTTGATCTGCCGCCACGCCTGCAAACCCGATAGTTGTCTTTCCATTCAGTCCTACTTCTTCACGGTAAGTATCCATGCAGTGTCCGTTGTACCGAACATCACAGGCTGTCTGAAAAAGGCTGACCGGAGTAACGCTCGCAAAGAACGATCTCGTTGGTGTCAATGCATCGCCATTCTTTTTCGAACCCACGACTTCCACAGTTACTTCATAATCATTTCCAAAACCATGAGGCGCCCCCGCCAATGTCCACAAACTTGGTGGCCCACCACTAGGCACTCCTTCGGATGGTGATCCGACAAAATCTGTCACTCCTTGAAGCGGGAAATACTGCTTGAAAACTCCTGCTACAGAAGTTCCATCGGACAATGTCCCGGTCAGTCCTTCAATGCAATCAACTACAACTGCACCAGTACATGGTCCAAGTACTGCACGAAAAGAATAACCAGCCGAAGACGAACAAGCTGCCGCAGTCGTTGATGTGCAGATTTTCTGTCCGGTGGCATCTGACCCAATCAGGACCGAGACATTGTCTCGTAATCCAGAAACCTCGTTGAGTTCAAAACCATGGAGACCTGCAACTGCTGAGAACTGACTGGGGAACTGTTCGTCTTCAAGTGATGAACTAGCGAAAGCCCCACCCGATACAGCGAACATTGACATAATCAAAGAGCACGCAATCATAAATCCAAATTTTTTATTCTTCATAATTCCTAATCTCTCTTACTTTTCGTCTTTTCCTGAATACATCACTATCCCCACTTAAGTCCGGCAAACATCAAACCATTGAGGGCCGTCATCACCGTGATGATTTTCAAGGTTTGCGAATTCAGGGCTTTGTATATCTCAGCGCGAAGCTCAGCCATTTCGAGTCGTAATTCACTGCGCAATTCAGCCATGTCAGTGTGCATCTCTGCCTTAAAAAGCACGAGATCATCCTTGGAAACGATGCCGGCAATGCCGCCATATGGAAGATGTTCCATCAGAATTGTTGCCTCCTCGCCTATTAGACCTTGTAATCGATGCGCCAATTTGAGTCTGTCGCGTTCGTTCACCACCATACATCTCCATTCCGTAATGGTTTCGATAACCAGAACTAACTGAGATGTGCACCGCCAATGTGGCGTTGTGGAAGGACTACAGGAAGGAATCGAGGGTTTTGAGACGATGGTCGTTCGAGAAGATCTCGATTGGTGGGTTCGTTTCCAAACGCAATGCGCGCTGAATGATGCGGCATGTGGTGTGCTGGTTGTATTCAGCGAGAGTCACAGCCCAACCATCACGGCCGGCACGTGCTGTACGGCCAGAGCGATGTAAGTACGTCTTTGAATCAATTGGCGGAACGTAATGAATAACTACCGCGACATCGTCAATATCAATTCCACGTGCGGCAACATCAGTTGCAACAAGTGCCCAAGTCTTTCCTTCATGAAAATCTGCCAGTGCGCGATCACGCTGTTGCTGACTGCGACCACCATGAATTGCTGCTACCGGAACTCCGTCGTTCGTCAGCTTTGCTGCGAGACGATCAGCGCCGAACTTGGTACGACTGAACACAATCGTACGACCCGCACGACGAATGATCTCAGCTGTTAGATCAGTCCGGTTGTCAGTATTTGCGTTCCAGAAGTAGTGCGTTAGTCGGCTGAGATCCTCATCAGTCGCCTCCACCTGCTTTTTGACAGGTGATTTCATATGTGATTTTGCA
>ENA-OUVC01001026-OUVC01001026.1-marine-metagenome-genome-assembly--contig:-NODE-1026-length-17107-cov-3.051497_pt1 | contig 17107 bp, 19 predicted proteins | sample MGYA00248622_ERZ508571 | MGnify/ENA primary metagenome ERZ508571 (study PRJEB26236, sample SAMN06267175) | marine metagenome | isolation source: Columbia River Estuary | place: USA:Columbia River... | reverse complement strand
CGGGCAACAGGGCAATTGGTGCAGGAGCGCCGTCGTATTGACGACCACCGTGATTAGACAGAGCAATCGCATCTACGCCCATATCGGCAGCGACTAACGCATCTTCCACACATTGAATGCCTTTCAACATGATTGGCAGCCCAGACTCTTCGCGAATCCACTCAAGATCCCTCCACGACAATGTCGGATCGAATTGCGAATTTACATAATCAGCAAGTGTGATAGCTCGTGAACCATCGACATCCGAGCGTCCGGCCACTGCCGAAAATGTGATCGGTTCGTTGCGCACAAAATCCCATGTCCACTTCGGATGCAAAATACCATCAATAAAAGTCTCAAGACCGATCTTTGGTGGCAATGTAAAACCACGGCGCACGTCACGCTCTCGCCTACCAAAAACTGGTGTGTCAACCGTGAGCATGATGCTCTTGTATCCCGCAGCCTTGGCACGTTGCACGAGTTCGCGCGACAAGCCACGATCTTTCCAAACATACAGCTGATACCAGAGCGGACCAGTTGCAACAGCAGCGACCTCTTCAATGCTGCGCGTGCCAAGAGTGGACAATGTGAACGGCAGACCAAATCTGCCAGCGACTCTTGCAACCGCTAGCTCGCCTTGTGGGTGTGCAATTCGCGTAAAACCTGTGGGTGAAAGGGCAATTGGAAAAGGCACTGATTGACCCATGATTGTCGTAGACGTGTCGATCTTCGAGACATCTCGGAGTATCCGTGGTCTGAGCTCGACATTGGCAAACGCTCTCGAGTTTTCAACTTTTGTGACTTCATCTTCGGCCGCACCATCGAAGTAGTCGAACACACCTCCTGGAAGACGTTTTTTGGCGATGGCCCTCAAGTCATCGAGATCACCGCATGCATTGAGTAGTCGCGTTGTTTTTGATAACTCAAATTTCCGGAGCTGAACTACTGACCGGACCGATTTCAACATCACGCCCCCTATTGCAAAGAAGAAATTATAGAATCTAGTCCTGCCAAAGTTGTACGTGGGTTCACGATGCAAAAACGCAATACTGTTTCGCCCTGCCAGCTGCTTGGCACTACGAACGCAATTCCCTTAGACAGAATGCGGTCGCTCCACGACTGATATTGAGCAGGGCTCCAGCCCGAACGCCGAAACACCAGAACAGAAAGTTCGGGTTCCAGTACCAATTCCAGGTGTTCGCTTTTTCGAATAAGTTCGGCGCCTTGGCGTGTTACTTCAAGCGTTGCCTCCATTGCGTCGCGATATGCATCGGTGCCGTGCATGGCAAGGCTGAACCAGAACGGAAGGCCACGCGCACGCCGAGACAAGTGGTGCGCCAAATCGGCAGGGTTCCATGCCTCGTCACGCTGTTCTGCTTGTTGCAGAACATCCAGGTATTCCGCATGTTGAGTGTGTGCGTTGCGGGCTTCTTCCGGGTTGCGATAAATAAGTGCACACGAGTCGTACGGGCCGAAGAGCCATTTGTGCGGATCGACGATGAGGCTGTCGGCGTGTTCGATGCCATTGAACAAGTGGCGAACGCTTGGTGCGCACAGAGCCGCCGCGCCGTATGCACCGTCAACATGAAACCATGTGTCTAGCGCCTTGGCTTGTTGCGCCATGCCTTCCAAATCATCAACAACACCAACATTGGTGGTGCCCGATGTGGCAACAACTGCACAGATTCGCTTCTTGTCTTGCCTGCTTAATGACGAAATGAATTTTGCTGTTGCCGCGCCGCTCGTGCGGCCTCGTTCGTCGGCTGGCACTTTCAGCACGTCTGCGTCCATCACCTTTGTTGCTTGTTCCACAGATGAGTGAGAGCCGCCCGATGCAACGATGAGCGGCCTTGTTTTGTCCATAGATCCGCGGGCACGATGACGCCAACGCCAACGCGCAGCCAACAGCGCCGACAAGTTGCCTGCAGTACCACCAGCCACAAACACACCGCCAGAGCCTGCGGGCATCTTGGCAAGATCGACAATCCATTGGATTGCCTGATTCTCGGCATAGACGGCGCCCGCGCCCTCCAACCATGAGCCAGCGTAAATATTGGAGGCGGCAACTACGAGATCGAAAAGAACGGAACTTTCGGTTGGTGCACCAGGAACAAATGAAAGAAACAACGGGTGGTCCACGCTGATGCATGAAGGCGCTAGTTCGTCGGCGAACTCGCGCAGTACGTCCAAGCCGTTTCTTCCTTCGGGCTTGATGGTCTGACCAACGATCGAATTCAGTTCGCTCAGCGTGTACGGCTTATCAAGTGGCGGCGGATCCATCTTGATCCGTTCCATCGCGTACTTAACAATTGCAAGCGCCAATTCGGCGCTTTCCTCATCGTAGAAATGCATCAGTTGAGGTTTAGGGATGTCGGTCACTATTGCGTGCTCATCGCTTGTTGCACCTGCTGCAATGTTGGTAACGACGGAACTGCACCGTGAACGGTTGTTGCAAGAGCACCGCCAACTGCCGCAACCTTCGCTGCATCGAGCACTGCCCTGCCTCGGGCGATTTCCGAACACAAAGCGCCGATGAATGCATCGCCGGCGCCAACGGTATCCACCGGCGTCACAACGAATGGTTCGACATGGTTCGTTGATGAAGGCGTTTCGACTGTTGCGCCATGAGCGCCCTGTGTTGTAACAACTGTTGCAACGCCCTGGCCAAACAACACGCTGGTTCCACCAAGCACTTCAGATTCGGTTTCGTTGGGCACGATGATGTCGGTGAGAGCAAGTATTTCTGGTTGCAGGCGTGACGCAGGTGCAGGGTTAAGCACGGTTACCGACCCATTGCGGCGGGCCGTTTCGAAAACGCTCAGGACGGTTTCAAGCGGTATCTCAAGCTGAGCAAGCACAACACGGGATGTTGGCAATTGCAATTGGCTTTGGGACCCGACGAAGGCATTGGCCCCTGCGATCACAACAATTGCGTTTTCACCATGCTTATCTACGTTGATGAAAGCCCTACCTGTTGGTGCTGACACCGAGAGCAGGTGGCTGGTATCAATACCCTCTTTTTCAAGAATTGCCCTCAGCATCACTCCGGCATCGTCGTTGCCTACGCAACCCACAAACGCAGTTCGTGCGCCCATGCGAGCACATGCAACCGCCTGGTTCAGCCCCTTGCCACCGGCATGTTCGGCATAACCAATTGCAATCAACGTTTCGCCAGGCTTAGGCAAACTTTCAAGAGACGCAACAAGATCAAGATTGGCGCTCCCGACCACCACCACATCGAAGTCGGGAGTATTTGAAGCGCCTGTCACCTCTCTACTTTGACACATTGGGCCTAAGCGGATGCCCATTTAGGTTGACGGTTAGAGTCGGAGAAATGAATTCACCATTACAGATGATTGTGGACTGCGACCCTGGGCATGATGACGCAATCGCTCTTGTTGTTGCGGCCAAGTATGCAAATCTCGTAGGAGTGACGACAGTGGCGGGCAATGCGCCGATTGCGGCCACAACCCGCAACGCGCGAATTGTTCTGGACATGATCGGATCCACTGCCCCTCTGCACCAAGGCGCGCACCGCCCGTTAGTTGCACCGCCGAGAGACGCCGCATATGTACATGGCGAAAGCGGGCTGGATGGTGCCGACTTGCCCGCGCCTTCCCGAGCGGCAGACAGCAATGATGCAGTTTCTTACATCATTGAGACGTGTCGCGCGACTGAAGGCATCTGGCTGGTACCGACAGGCCCTTTGACGAATATTGCTCTGGCGTTACGAAGTGCGCCAGATTTACGCGACCGCATTGCGGGCATTTCCTTAATGGGTGGCGGAACATTCGGCAACCGCACCACTGTTGCAGAGTTCAATATCTGGGCCGACCCAGAAGCTGCTGCGATGGTGTTCGAATATGGCGGCAAACTCATCATGAGTGGCCTTGATGTGACACACAAATTGCAAGCGACGCCGGAACGCATTGCCAAGGTTCGCGCTTTGCCTGGCCGCTTAGCTGCGGTGCTCGCCGATCTGTTCGTCTACTTTTCCGATGTCTACGTAAGTCGTCACGACAACATGCTCGGCGGCGCTGTTCACGACCCGTGCGCGGTGTTGGCTCTCACTCATCCTCAGTTATTCACGACCGTTGATCAACATGTGCGAATTGAAACGTCGGGAGAACTGACGCGCGGCATGACTGTTATTGACAAGCGCGGCCTTATCGAGCGGCTAGATCCGAACTGCACCGTTGTGTGGGACGTAGACGCCGAAGCTGCCTTCGACGTGATCGTAGATTCGATCGGCAGTTTTAGTAACTAGTTAGCGCCACGCCAACAATTGCTCGACAAGACCTAAATCGAACGGTCCACCGCTGGCAAGAATGATGTGTTCTGCGCCCGCCTCTTTGTACTGAGCAAATATTTCGGGAGTTACTTCTTTGGGATAGATGGCAACCGTGCGCTCGATCTCACGTGGGTTACGGCCAACCTTGGCGCACCATTCGTCGAGAATACGCAATTTGTTTGCGTAGCTTTCTGGCGGGCCGAAGTAGTTGTACTGATCGGCGTATTCGGCCACAAGACGCAATGTGCGCTTCTCGCCACCACCACCAATCATCAATGGGATAGAACCACGAACTGGTTGCGGGTTCAGTTTCGCCATGCGTTCTTTGATAACAGGAAGGCCTGCTTCAAGAAGCTTGAGGCGCCCGACGGCATCACCAAACTCGTATCCGTACTCGGTGTAATCGCGCTCAAACCAGCCGGAGCCAATGCCCAGCACGAAACGGCCATCGCTGATGTGATCGATTGTGCGCGACATGTCTGCCAATAGCTGTGGGTTTCGGTAGGTAAAACAAGTAACCAATGCGCCGACCGATGCGTGGCATGTATCTGCCGCCATGGCGGCAAGCAGCGTGTAGCACTCGAAATGGCGTTCCTCCGGGTCTCCCGAGAGTGGATAGAAGTGGTCCCATGTCCACAAGCTGTCGACACCCATTGCATCGGCTGCACGCCATGCCGCGCGCATCTCTTTAACTGTTGTTGCCTGTGGCCAGAGCTGTACACCGATTTTCATGTGGGGTTCCTTGGTTTGTTACTTAGATGAATTTTTTAAGAATAGAGAACTTGCGCTTCGTATACGGCGGATACGCAAGTGGTGCATCCAACATCGTGGATCGCTTCAATACAGGCTTGAGGTGTTGAAATACATCAACACCAGATTGCCCGTGGTACGCGCCCATGCCGCTTTCGCCAATGCCGCCGAACGGTAAGTACGGGCCGGTCATGTGCATGATGGTGCCGTTCACCGTTACGCCACCCGACGTGGTTTCTGCAACAACTTTTTCATTCACGCTGTTGTCTTGTGCGAAAACGTACAGCGCCAATGGATGTGGGCGGCTATTAACGAAACCGATTGCCTCATCGATAGATCCAACTTCAAGAACCGGAAGAATTGGACCGAAGATCTCTTCTTGCATGACGGCCGAGTTTTGATCTACATCAACTAAGACGGTTGGCGCGATGTAGCGCTCTGCCTGCTCCGATTGACCACCGATAGCAACCTTGCCAGAGGAAATGAGCGATGTAAGCCTCGAGAAATGCTTCGGTGAAATGACACGAGAATAATCCTTGCTTGCATGCGGATCCTCTCCGTAAAACTCGGTGATGGATGTGCGAATTGCATCGACAAGTTCATTAGCAATCGACTTGTGTGCAAGAACATAGTCTGGCGCAACACACGTCTGGCCAGCGTTGACATACTTGGCCCACGCAATGCGTCGTGCAGCGACAGCAATGTTTGCAGACGCGTCGACGATGGTTGGGCTCTTTCCACCAAGTTCGAGCGTCACAGGTGTGAGATTTTCGGCAGCGGCGCGCATGACCACACGACCAACTGCGCCATTGCCTGTGTAAAAGATGTGATCAAACTTTTGCTTAAGTAACTCTGTTGTCTCTTGCACCCCACCCTCAACGATGGCGACAGCCTTGTCGGTGAAATACTGCGGCACAATCTTTGCAAGCACACGCGATGTCTCGGAAGACACTTCCGATGGTTTCATCACCACCGCGTTTCCTGCGGCAATGGCACCTGCTGCGGGAATGAGCAACAACTGAACGGGATAATTCCAAGGAGCGATTACGCACACGACACCAAGCGGTTGGGGAACACGCATCGACGAGCCAGGTTTTGTGACCATTGGGGTGGGCACTTTTCTAGGTGCCGTCCACTTCTTGAGGTTTTTCAGCATCAGTTTCACTTCGGTAATGGTGAAACCAATGTCGTAGAGCCAGGCCTCTTCTACCCCACGCCCAAGATCGACTTTGAGAGCAGCCGACAGCTCGTCTTGATGCTTCTCGAGCATCGTGATCATGGTCTCGAGTTGGGCCTTGCGCCACGCCAAAGGCCGAGTGATTCCCGAGTCAAACGCTTGTCGGGACTGCTGAACAATCGATGAAATCATGCAAATGACACTAACTGGAGCGGACGACGAGATTCGAACTCGCGACCCTCACCTTGGCAAGGTGATGCTCTACCACTGAGCCACGTCCGCATGTATTACGGATTTGAGTTTAGCAGGGGGTCTGCGGTGCTCAACACGTCGCGCTGAACTCTTTCACTGGTGCCAAACCGCACTACTGCTGCAAGTGATGCGAGCACGAGGACCGAACCAAATGCTTGCCACGTGCGAATGGTTTGCCCGAAAAAGACCCAAGCGAAAAACATGGAAAGCACAGGGGCCAAAAGGCAGATCAATGAAGAGGTGCCGGCAGAAACGTAACGCTGGGCCCACACCATGGTGGTATGGCCAACGGTTCCAGACAGCAACGTCATTGCCAAAATAAGCCAAGCATCGTGCATGGAAATCGAAGTGAGGTCATCGCTAGTTATTGCTCCCCACGTTCCTGCAATTATTGCCTGAACGATGGATACTCCGAACATGAATGACCACGTATTGATGCCGCCAACGCGGGCCTTTTTTGACGCGACGAAATAGCCCGTCCAAAAAACAGCATTTGCAAGCGCGAATACGTCACCGCGCAAGGTTGCTATTCCTCCGCTGCCGGCGCCAAGGGCCACCATTGCAACACCACAGAAACTGGTTACTGCAAACACCACCTGCAAAACACTGATCTTTTCTTTGAGAAAAAACGGAGCAACAAAAAGTGTGATTGCAGATGCGACACTGCCGATGATGGTTGCGTTAGCAATTGAGGTTGTACGGAATGAGACGAAGCCAAAAATCGTTGAGACTCCAAAGAACATTCCGGGGATGACGCTCACCTTGAGCGTTTCGAAATTGAGTGGCGCTTTACGAAACAGCACGATTGCAAGCAAGATGAACGGCCACAGCAGGACTCGATAGAAAATCGTGGCGTTGATGGACATGTCAACCGCCAACGTGAGGCTTGGCCCGATGCCCCAAACAAGGTTTGCAACAAGCACTGCACCGATCGGGAAAATTTGGGCGCGCTCGCCTATTGCGCGACTCGCGGATGAAACTCTGTTCACGCTTTGGTGTTGGGCGGACGCAAGTCAACGCGCAACACCAAGAAACCATCCTCAATTGCTGCGCTTGCATCGCCGATCATTGCAAAATCTTGGAAATCGGTTTGTGCTTGGCTGAGAAACATTTGTCGTTCTTCACCAGCAACTGGTGGAAGCGGCCGACGCTTAACAGCCGAGGCCCGTTCCTTAAATCGTGCAATCATTTCTGTTGGATCAAATTGACCAGCCATAGGACAAAACTAGACGACTAGCCGCGAAGAAGCGGGTCTATCGACGCGTGCTGCCGAGCATCATGCCCTGCCGGTTCCTGTTCGACTCGCGGTTCGGTTGCTTCGATTCGGCGCGAGGGCTTCGGACGGGTTTGGACTTTTGTCAGATGCTTACGTGCCTGTACGTGCTGCAACTGCCGCCATGGTGAGAGGAACGCGTCCTTTTCCTCATCTGGTAGATGCATGTATTCGCGCTCACTCATCAATTCCAAGGCTGCCAACGCAGGAGACTCGGGACGAGCCGTTGTCCAGAACCACCAAGTGAGGTAGGCCAGTCCAAGACCTGCGCCGATAAACAACAACGCCAGCAGCGACACCCGAACGAATAGTGCCAGAACGCCTACAGAAAACAGAACCACGTGGAACAAGATACCGCACCAGCCCATACTGAAGTTGTGTCATCGAGCCTGCTCAATATCGTGTCCTCGTTGCTCTTTATCGGAATGCTGATTGTTTTGATGAGGCTGACTCGGCGAGGCAGCGGTTATTGGGAATCGAAAGACGGCAAACGTTGCATCTGCCGAATGCAACTGATGGATGACGAGGGAAACTGGAAGCGAGTGAGAATCGTTGCCGATTTCGGAGCAAACGCCGTAATTGTTACTGCTCGAGGTCGAAATTCGACTGCTTATCTTGGAGCATGGCGCGTAATTGGATACGCACACCAAACCCGTAGGGCCGATGTAGATGACACCGAAAAGGTATTTGCACTCGCCCATTCGTCAAACGAAGACAATCTTGCAATGCTGCGGCTGCCAACTGGTTCAAAATGTGCGGCCGTGCTGGCCGACAGGATTACTCGCTAAACGATTCTTCCAAGAAGGAACGAATTGGTGCGCCAACCTGATCGAGGTTGATGAGAAATGCATCGTGGCCATGCGGAGAATCAATCTCGACGTAAGTTGATTCTGTCCCTTGCTGGGTAAGCATCTGGTGAATCTGCTTTTGCTGATACGAGGGATACAAGATGTCGCTTGAAATGCCGATGATCAACGTCTTCGCTGCAATTCGCTTGATAGCAGATTCCAGTGTTCCACGACCGCGTGCGATGTCGTGCAGATCCATTGCCTTACCGATGATGAGATAACTGTTTGCATCAAATCGACGAATCAGCCGGTCGCCGTGATGATCCAGGTAGCCCTCCACTTCGAAACGATCCCACAAACCCAAGCCGTTGTAGTCGGCGTCGGTGTCTGCTAGTTCGCGACCAAAGCGTTCGGTGAAAACGTTGTCGCTTCGAAACGTAACTTGCGCAATCGAGCGCGCAATCGACAAGCCCTGCCACGGACCGTCGCCAATTTCTGCTTCGTAGTATTCGCCACCGCGCCATTTTGGATCGAGCGCGATAGCACGCCGCCCGATTGCACCCCACGCAATTTGTTGAGCGGTTGATTGCGCGCATGTAGCAACAGGAATAATCGTCTTAACGCGATCTGGAAACGTGACCGCCCACTCCAGAACTTGCATTCCGCCCATTGATCCGCCGACAATGCTGTGCCAGCGCGCAATGCCGAGCATGTCGCTGAGGCGCACCTGTGCTCGAACCATGTCTCGCACGGTGATAACAGGAAAACGCGAACCATATGGTTTGCCATCCTCCGGGTGCGGCGATGCGGGGCCAGTCGAACCTTGACAACCTCCGATGACGTTGCTGCAGACCACGAACCATTTGTTGGTGTCGATTGCTAGACCTGGGCCAATGATCCCCTCCCACCAGCCTGGGGTTGGATGCCCGTCACGTGCAGGGCCCGCAACATGACTGTCGCCAGTCCATGCGTGACACAACAAGATTGCATTTGTCGCGTCGGAGTTCAGCGAACCCCACGTTTCGTATGCGATGGTGACGTCATGCAAATGCTTTCCGCCATCAAGAGCAAACGGACGATCTGAAGGAAAGTTTGCAAACTGCCGATTACCAACGGGCTGACCAACAGACCATGCTCCTGTTGCTGGGTAATCGTGTCTAGCCATTGGCATATTCCATTTCGTTTGCCCAACTGGCTCGGCCGTTGCTTTACCAAAAAGGTAAAGCCACATCCCCACCCGAAGGTGAGTGGCACCGTGGGCTCGCCCCGGTTGCCGGACCAATTGGTCTCTCCTGATGCAACTGTTACGCACCACCGCCTTGGCCGAGCAGGCCGAGACGATGTTGCCTCAATAACGATACAGCCCGATATGGTGAAACCACCACAGCGGGCGGAGTTGGCGCTGTGAGGACCGTGGCGCTTGGCGTCGGGGGGTTCTTTATGCACAATTTGCTTGCTTCGACCGTTGAGTCCCGTTCGATTCCTCCCAAAGGTTTTGGCAGTTTCGCGCTCGAACTAATACCCAAGGGTTCGCACATCGCAACGTTCGGCGGCCCGATCTTGACAACAGCCGCTTTCTCGTTGGAACTACCCGATGTTCGCAGCCGCTCAATTCAAATTGAACGCGATTCCTATTTAACGGGCCCTCCGCAACGCGAGCCCGGTGACACCATCAATCATTCATGTGAACCCAATTGCGGCATGCGAAACGCCTCACAAATTGTGACGATACGAGACGTGTTGAAAGGTGAGGAACTGACTTACGACTACGCCATGAGCGACACTGCCGATTACGACGAATTTCGGTGCGGATGCGGAGCTCAAACTTGTCGCGGCACAGTTACTGGCAACGACTGGAAGTTACCAGACATTCAAGCCCGATACCAGGGCTACTTCTCGCCGTATATCGCCCGAAAAATTGTGGCAGAAAAACAAAAACGAACTCTTACGAAAAGCGGTGTGGAAAAACTCGTTGTGCAATACGACAGCAATCCTCGTTACGCACTACAAGATGCCCTACGAAAAGCAACGGGATATTCGTGGGAATCGTTTGACGAACTGATCTGCAGAATCGAGAATGTAACGGAATTGCGCTTTGCGCAGCTCCGGCGTGGTGACACCGATGCCTTTGACTGGCTACTTACTCTGTTGAACGAACAGCGCACCGTCGAGAGTTAGCAATTTTTTTGTAAACCAACGCACCAATCTGGGTGATGATGGGCAACGGAATGAGGTAGCCAACAAAACGCCACCATTCGCCCGAATCGCGGGCCAATTGCGCAACAGCCAAATGACCAGAGCGGTGAGTCTTCCTATCGGCACTCACCCACTGCACAGCCTCGGAACATTGGGCTTCGGTGAGACCCAATTCATGAACATTCGTTTTCTGCCACGCAACTACATCAGGCGTATTTCGCATGTGTTTCTGCATCCAACGCACGCATGCCATGCAAAATACGCATTCCCCATCAAAGACCAATGTTGCCTTATCGGGATTGGAATGCATAGACAGGCAGGCTAGTTGGGTTGGCTTGTAGGTTGTAGTGCGCATGTACAAGTTTCTTCTCAGACCGAAATGGCTTGCGATTCACGCAGTCTTTGTTGTGCTTGTTGCCACCATGTGCGTCCTTGCTAATTGGCAATGGGACCGCCACGTTGAACGTAAAGCCTTCAATGAAACATTGATTCAGCGGTTTAGCGAGTCCCCCCAGCCTCTAGACGAACTGTTGCAGCGCTTCCCAGATCGCGAGGATGCACAATGGCGACTTGCAACGGTTTCAGGAACGTACCTTGAGCAATTAAGTGTCAATGTTGTCAATGTCTCTCAAGACGGACGTGCCGGTTACGACCCTGTGACACCTCTCGAGATTGATAACGGCAAAATTGTGCTGATAAACCGGGGTTTCGTACCTCTTGATGCGCCACAGCCAGCGCCGCCAACGGGTGTTGTCGAAATCACAGGGCGCATTCGCTTGAGTGCGGAGCGTCGCACTGGTGCAGTGTCCGATTCGCCAACTGGTGTGCTGACAGACATTCAACGCGTTGATATTGATCGTCTTGCACAACAACTTCCAGCACCAGTCGTGGACGTCTATCTCGAAGCAACCCAGTCGACACCAGCAGACAACGAGATGCTGTCGATTATTGCTCCCCCTGTTTTTGGAAACGGGCCACACCTTGGATACGTGGGCCAATGGCTGCTTTTCAGTATGTGCGCGATTGGTGGTTGGATTGCCCTAGTTGTTCGCGAGAAGCGACTGCTACAAAAATCTGCCGGGAAGTAAACAGCGAATAAGCCCTAGGGGAGATTTGCGCACAAGTTTTATCTTGATACGCAACGGCACGTTGAAGAACAACCGAGTCATGTTCTGAGCAATGACGCGGGCTTTCGTATCGATGCGAAGATAACCAGACCAGTGCGACTGTGGAAGCGAAAAGAAGTAGTCGAAGAACACCTGAATGTCGGCGGTTGTCAACCGAGACAGAGCAGCCAAACCAAAGTCGTGTAACACGCGAGTGCGGAGGAACGATGTTGGCCACACCGCATTCCAACCAACACGCGCAATCTCTTCAACACCCTCGTCTCGTACCAATGCATCCGAAACGGCACGCGCAACGCGAGGCGCTGCGCGCAACGAAGCCGCAACCGAATAGCCCGTTACAGGATGAATAAAACCGGCTGCTGCACCAAATCCGACTACGTGGCCGAAACGGGATGGCAGAGAACCGCCCATTGCGATGCGAACATGTTCCACCTGTTGCGTCGCTTGAGATAACTCCCGCCCCAAACGCTGCTCAAGCCGTTGCCGAAGCACAGCATCACTCACCGCTTCACGTTCCACCAATGATGTTTCCTCAACCATGGCAGTGCCGTTACCCAAATCGAACGCGTACAAGAACGTAGCTGGACTAGCACTTGCGCCTGGCGGTGTTGACCAATCCATCAATGTGAATGAATCCGCTTGAACAGCACCGACAGCTTCGGTGTGCACACCGTAGGCAGACTGAAAACCACCCGTGTATTGGTTATTGCGAAGGAGTAACGATGATTGCGTGCCACCACAATCAAAAACTGTGCGCGCTTCGAACTGTTCGTTAGTTGAAAGGTGCACTTGCAATAAGTTGTCGTCGCTTTGCTGCACTCGAACAACATCGCCCCTGTAGAAACTCACAGCATCGTGAGAGAGATACTTCTGCAGCAATCTGTTGTCGAAGATGCCGTACGGCCGAGATAATTGATGTTCCAGCTTCCCGACGACGCGCACTTGTGGCCAAGTGCGTTGGAAACACCCTCGCAATTCGGAAGCATCGTCTCGATTGTCTAGGTCATCCACCCATGTTCCATACGTTGACTTCCACTGCTCCAATGGGTTTGGGTCGACGATGATCACACTGTTTTCCAGCAGAGCAAACTCGAAGGCAAGTGCCCGGCCCGCTGGACCAGCACCGATGATCAGTACGTCGCACTTTTCTACAAACGTGGACATTGATTAGTGGTTCGATTCGATCTGCGCCATACGTCGGAATTGCTCGATGACGTCGGGGCTCTTATGCGCAGTATCAAGGCTGCGATACACCGTGTCCACGTTGACACTGATTCGGCCAAATTCTTTCCAGTCGCTGAATCGAAGCGCATTATTGCCAGAAATTTCACGAGCTATTTCTTTTGCTGCATCAAATGCGTCCATACCAGCAGACTTACGAGAGGTTGCCTCCGATAAAACAAACGAGAGGTAATCGCGTACGTCGCGCACGCCCTTGTTGTCGGTAATCGGCCCATGCCCCGGCACCACCACATCGCAATCCAAGGAAACAATCACGTCGCATGCAGCAATCCAATTCTGCAGTGGGCCCGCCCAAACAATCGGCTGTCCCCCAATAAACAAAATGTCGCCTGTGTAAACCGTGCGGGCATCGTTAACGTAAGCAATGGTGTCTCCCGCGGTGTGCGCTGGCCCCACTTCAATGAGCTCTACGTCGCGACCGCCGGCTTTCACCGTGAGCCGACCAGTGAACGTTTGCGTAGGCATTGTCATTTCAATTCCCTCGAATTCGAAATCACCAAAGAACGACCTAAACAGATCGCCAACTTCACCAGGTGCTTTGTTCAGTGCCGCCAACATTGCCGGTGGAACTTCGGTCATTTCATGTGCTGTGGCTGCAGAGGCAACAATTTCTGCACCTACTACCAACTCATTTCCGTAGCAGTGGTCGCCATTGGCATGCGTGTTTACCACGGTTGCAATTGGCGCCGACTGTGTGGCTCCTTTCATGGAGTCCAGCATTGAAGCGGTGAGCTTTAGGTCGAACAAGGTGTCAACAAGCAGCGATGAACCTTCGCCAACAATGAGACCCGCATTGCTGTACCCCCAACCACCATCGGGTTGTAGATACGCGTAACAATTGTTTCCAATTTCATGAAGACCGAGCGAATAGTTGGTGTTCATGATGAGAAACCTTTCTTACTGAAGGCGCGTAAGCCCGGCTTTTAGATTGCGCACTGCTTGACCAATGCGCTGCTCGTTTTCGATGAGCGCAAAGCGAGCGAAACCTTCTCCACCAGGACCAAAACCTGCACCCGGTGAAAGCGCAACGTTGCAGTCACGAACTAAGTGACTGCAGAACTCAACTGAGTCCATGTCGCTATACGCCTCGGGAATTGGTGCCCATACAAACATGGAACCGCGCGACTTTGGAATGTGCCAACCAATTCGATCTAGTCCGTCAATGAGTGCATTGCGACGGCTTTCGTAAATGTTTGATACCTCCTGAGGGAAGTCTTGCGCTTCGTTCAACGTGACCGTTGCAGCGATCTGCACTGGCTGGAATGTTCCGTAGTCGAGGTAGCTCTTCAACTTCATGAGCGCACCAACAACTTGTTCGTTGCCCGCCATAAACGCAACGCGCCATCCGGCCATGGAAAAGCTCTTTGTCATGGAGTACAACTCAACTGCGCACTCCATTGCACCCTCTGCTTGCAGGATTGACGGTGGCTTGTAACCATCGAAGCCCACGTCGGCATAGGCGAAGTCGTGAACCACGATCATGTCGCGCTCGCGACAGAAGTCGACAACGCGTTGCATGAACGGAAGATCAACGGTTGCACCTGTTGGGTTGTGTGGGAACGACACCACGAGCACTCGCGGGCGAGGCCAACCGTTCTTGTACGCCTCGGTGAGGTTGGCGAAGAACTCATCGGAGTATTGCTGATCATCAATTACTTGCTGACTCTGCATTGGCACCTGACGAACGTCGGCTCCAGCAAAGATTGGTCCGTAAATGTGAATTGGATAACTCGGGCTTGGAACAATTGCAGCATCACCGCGATCGAGCAACACCCACATGAGGTGACTGAAACCTTCTTTTGAACCGATGGTGTTCGTAATTTGTGTTTCGGGATTGAGCTTCACTCCCCAGTTACGCATGTACATGTCGGCTACGGCTTCGCGAAGTTTTGGCAAGCCACGCGAAAGTGAATAACGATGGTTCTTCGAGTTCTGTGCGGCTTCGATCAACTTGTCAACCGCAATTTGCGGTGAAGGAATGTCTGGGTTACCAAAACCCAAGTCGACGACATCGGCACCATCGTGACGCGCTTGGATCTTCAGGTTGTTGATGATCGTGAAGACGTACGGGGGCAAATTGGTGATGCGTCGAAATTCCACAGAGACAAACTAGTCGTGAAGATGCAACAAAGCGGCACCAATTGCACCGGCTCGCTCGCCCAACTGTGCCGATTTCAGCACGGGGTGAACCCTGTGGCTTGGGGCGTACAGCATGGTGGCAAAGCGATCCTGAATGCGCGGCAACAGAATGTCCGCATTCTCCATGACGCCCCCACCGATGACAATGGTGTCGGGGTCTGACATGTTGGCGATGTTGGCAAGCCCGAGCGCCACCCATGTGCTGTATTTTTCGAGCACTTCGAGTGAAGCCGCGTCACCGCGTCTGGCACGATCGATCAATTCTTCTCCAGCGATTCCTCCAGCGAGTTGCGAGAGCCCGGCGCCAGATGCATATCGCTCCCAACAACCACGTTGACCACACGGACACGCATCGCCGTCTGCTTGCACAACCATGTGCCCAACTTCGCCTGCATGACCATGTGCGCCGTGTTGCAAAGCACCACCTGAGACAAGTCCACCACCAATTCCTGTTCCCAACGTGACCATCCACATATCGCGTGAACCAACACCAGCACCGCGCTGCCACTCTGCAAGTGCTGCACACGTTGCATCGTTGTCGCACCACACCGGTTCACCCAATGCTTGGGCAAGTTGTTCACGAACGGGAAACTCAATTGCGGTAATCATGTTTGGCGACGAACGAATCACTCCGTCTCGCGAAATCAAACCGGGAACACCAAGTCCAACCGTTTCATGTTCACCTAATTCGCGAACAATTGATGCAAGTGTTTCTACAAGATGATCGGCAGTTGGAGTTGGCTTGCGAACTTCGCGAACAACATTTCCTTGATCATCAATAACTACGCCAAGACATTTGGTGCCACCGACATCGATGCCTGCGGCAAGACTCACGATTCGGAACGGGTCTTCAGTTCTTTCAGCGTGCTGAGAATACGCATTTCCGCGCGACGCTTCACAAACCCTGGAAGTGGAATAACCAACTCAACAGCAAGGTCGTATGCGACTCGCGTTCCAGTTCCATCTGCATTAAACGAGTATGCGCCACGCAATGAACGCATGATGTCACCATCTACTAAGTGCCATGACAATGCATGTGGCGCCTTTGAGTAGTCGTACTCCAATGTGTAATGGGTGCTTCTACCAAGCGCAGATGCGCGGTACTCAACAGTGTGTGGTCGACCTTGCGCATCGCGAGTAAGCACGGTTGCTTCTTTAACATCTTTGGCCCACTCTGGGTATTGCTCAAAGTTGCTTGCAACGTCGAAGCATCGCTCTGCTGTTGCCGCAATGAATACTGTGTCTGAACCAGAATCAACCATGATCACCATCTTTGCCGATTTCACCCTCTGGCGCAGAAACTTCGCCGAGAATTCGCTTTCCAAACATTCCGTACCTACTAGCCCAAAGTCCGTTTAGCCCAAGACCGAGCAGCGGCACCAACACCCCAAAAGCCAAGGTGCTTCCAGCAACCCCGTCTGTGGACCGACGGATGATTGCCCCTCCCAGCCCAACAATGACCTGAATTGCGAGTGCCGAATTCATGATCCGCATGACCGACTTTGTGGCAGCGCCATCAATCAGCAGGAATAGTGCGGCCACCGAAATTTCGTCGCTACGACTGCGCTGCACTGCCGAGAAGTAACCCCAAATGAATGCGGCAACACCAATTGCAAATAGCACCAGATCAACGATTGCTACCAGCCTGCGCAAAGGTGCATTGAACACCACTACCGCAAGCACGGTGATAATAACGAAAACCGCCGTAAGGGCTGCGTTTATTTTTACGATCTTCATGTTTTGACCCCCAAAACAGCAGCAAGTCTTGCAGTAAGCACGTCGTAATCAAATTCGGCAAGAGCTCGTTGGCGCGAAGCGACACCCATTGCCTGCAATCGCGATTTGTCACTCAGCAATGAATCAATTGCGCGAGCAACCTTTGCAACATTGCTT
>ENA-OUVC01001025-OUVC01001025.1-marine-metagenome-genome-assembly--contig:-NODE-1025-length-17107-cov-4.369935_pt1 | contig 17107 bp, 8 predicted proteins | sample MGYA00248622_ERZ508571 | MGnify/ENA primary metagenome ERZ508571 (study PRJEB26236, sample SAMN06267175) | marine metagenome | isolation source: Columbia River Estuary | place: USA:Columbia River Estuary... | reverse complement strand
AGAAAAAGCAAACTTTTCCATAAGCAAGTCTGAATTTAGCGCAAAATTGGCTTGAATTTCTCCATCTACAATGAGGGTTGGATAATCTGTATGTAGTACACCAACAGCCTCTGCCATTTTCTCGGAATCGGGTCCGGGAGAAGATCCGAAATTCGAATAACTCAGTAAGGCGATTTTTGGTTGTACCTTAAGTTTACGAATTGTTTTAGCCACATTAATCGTGATTTCAGCAATTTGACTGGCATTCGGATTCAGATTAACGGTGGTATCGGCAAGGAACATTGGTCCACGTTTCGTATTGAGAATGTACATGCCTGCGGCAGTTTTCACGTCCTTCTCAAGCCCAATAATTTGCAGTAAGGGTTTTACCGTAGACCGATATGAGCGGGTTAATCCGGTAATCATCGCATCGGCGAAGCCCATATCAACCATCATTGCACCAAAATGATTTCGTTCACGCATCAGCTTTACTGCCTCAAATTCAGTTAAGCCTTTTCGTTTTCTTCGTTGAAAGAACTCTGTTCCAAAATTAGTACGTCGTTCCTCTTCTGTATCCGCTTTTGGATCAATAATGGTAACCTCAGGAAGTTCAACGTTATACTCTTCCATCAATTCGAGAATGACATCTCTATCACCAAGTAAAATTGGAAAAGCGACACCTTCTTCATAAGAAACTTGGGCAGCCTTTAAAATTTTAACATTATCCGCTTCAGCAAAAACAACCTTCTTTGGATTGCTCTGTGCTTTAGCCGTGATGTTTCGCATTAATTCGTTATCTAACCCTAGGCGAGCTTTTAATTCCGCCTCATATTTCTGCCAATCTTTAATTGGATTTTTAGCTACACCTGAATCCATCGCTGCTTTTGCAACGGCTGGGGCAACAGAATAGATTAGGCGGGGGTCCAAAGGTTTTGGGATAATTTGATCTCGACCAAATGAAATGTTCTTTTCTCCGTATGCCTCAATTACTTCCTCTGGGATCGTTTCTTTAGCTAGAGAAGCAATGGCTTTAACCGCTGCCAATTTCATTTCTTCATTAATCGTTGTGGCTCGAACATCGAGTGCCCCCCGGAAAATGAAGGGAAAACCTAAAACATTGTTTACTTGATTCGGATGGTCTGACCGTCCAGTAGCCATTATAATATCTTTACGAACTGACGTAGCATCTTTGTATGAAATTTCGGGATCCGGATTCGCTAATGCAAATACAATGGGATCCTTAGCCATTTTCTTAATCATTTCCTTGTTTACAAGTCCCCCACGAGAAAGACCTAAAAACACATCCGCCCCTTTAAATGCTTCCTCAAACGAAACCTCCTTCTTGTGACTTGCAAAAAAGGTTTTCATATCATCTAAGTCAGTTCTAAATGCACCAATCAGTCCTTTAGAGTCGAACATATAAATATTAGAAACTTTAGCTCCTAATGCTACATATAATTTTGCGCAGGAGAGGGCTGAAGCCCCTGCACCAGAAATCACAATTTTAACGCGTTCAATTTTCTTTTTCGCTAATTCCAAGGCATTAAGTAAGGCTGCAGAAGAGATAATTGCTGTACCGTGTTGATCATCATGCATGATCGGAATATCTAATTCCTCTTTAAGTCGACGCTCGATTTCGAATGCTTCGGGTGCCTTGATGTCTTCCAAGTTTATCCCTCCAAAGGTTGGCGCAATAGCCTTTACCGTCTGAATAAATAATTCAGGATCTTTCGCATCAATCTCGATGTCAAACACGTCTATGTCTGCAAAAATTTTAAACAACAATCCCTTTCCTTCCATGACAGGTTTTGATGCTTCCGGGCCAATATCACCAAGTCCCAATACAGCGGTTCCGTTAGAAATAACCGCTACTAGGTTAGATTTACTGGTGTATTTATACACATCATCTTTATTCTCTGCAATTTTTAAGCAGGGTTCTGCAACACCTGGCGAATACGCCAAGGATAAATCGCGTTGAGAAGAATAGGGTTTTGTCGGAATTACTTCAATTTTACCTGGTCTTCCCATGGCGTGGTAATCCAACGCATCCTGCTTTCTAATTTTTGCCATAATTTGGTTTGGATTATAATCCTAATAGTATTTCAGCTGGATCTTTCGCTCCGAAAAGCATTTTTTCTGGCTTTTCTAGCATTTCTTTAACTTTCACTAAGAATCCAACGGATTCTTTACCGTCGATAATTCGGTGATCATAAGACAAGGCCACATACATGATGGGTCTAATTTCTACTTGACCATTCACCGCCACAGGACGTTCAACAATGTTGTGCATTCCAAGAATCGCAGATTGCGGAGGATTAATAATTGGGGTTGACAACATAGAGCCGAAAACACCACCGTTTGTAATGGTAAACGTACCACCGGTCATGTCTTCTGGAGTAATCTTTCCGTCTCGTGCCTTAATTGCCAATCGTTTGATTTCGCGTTCAATATCCGCTAAGGACATCTGCTCTGCGTTGCGTACTACGGGTACCATCAATCCCTTTGGTGAAGAAACGGCAATTCCCACGTCGGCATAATCATGAAAAATCATTTCATTCCCATCAATTTGACCATTTACTGCAGGATACAGTTTTAAGGCTTCTGTTACCGCTTTGGTAAAAAAGGACATAAATCCTAAATTCACTTCATGGTGCTTAGCAAAGGCATCTTTATATTTTGAACGAAGGTCCATTACCGGTTTCATGTCAATCTCATTGAAGGTAGTTAACATGGCTGTTTCATTCTTCACTGCGACCAATCGTTCGGCAATTTTACGACGTAGCATGGACATTTTCTCCCTGCGGGTGTCTCTAGTGCCTCCCCAACCTGTGGAAGCATTACCATCAAAACCAGCAGACAAGGCATTCATTACATCATTTTTTGTAATGCGCCCATCCTTTCCGGTGGCTTTAATTTGACCAGATTTAACCTTGTTTTCGTCCATTAATTTAGCTGCAGCTGGGGAAGGTGTTCCAGCAGCATAGGACGCTACGGGATTTGGATTTGGTACAACCGCCTCCTCTTTTTTCGGTGAAGGAGCCGCAGCGGGTGGGCTTGCCACTTCTTTGGCTGTAGCACTGCCGGCCGGCTTGGCCGCACTGGTATCAATTAAACATACCACTTGACCTACCTTAACCGTATCACCTTCTTGCGCTTTGAGTGTAATAACGCCGCTTTGTTCAGCGGGTAATTCTAAGGTCGCTTTATCTGAATCTACCTCAGCAATGGCTTGATCTTTCTCTACATAATCTCCATCTGCCACTAACCATTGAGCGATTTCTACTTCTGATATTGATTCCCCTGGAGAGGGAACTTTCATTTCAAGTATTGCCATAATTTTATTTTTCAACCGTTAATTTAGCATAAGCAAAAAGCGAATCGTATAAGTTCGCTAATCGTTTTTCATGCAATTTTTTGGAACCTTCCGCAGATGCAGCGCTTGCTCCTCTGTGAATACCTATTAAATTTAAAGCCCTTAAATTCATTGCCATATAGGTCCAAGCCCCCATATTTGCGGGTTCTTCTTGGGCCCATATCACTTGTGCCGGACTGTATTTTCCTATGATTTCATTGATTTGTTTCTCAGGTAAGGGATACAACTGTTCAACACGCACAAAGGCCATGTTTTGAACACCTAAGGCCTTAGCCTTCACTTTCATTTCGTAATAGAACTTTCCAGAACATAAGACCACGGTATCAACTTGTTTTACATCCACACCTGAGTCATCTAATACCTCGCGGAAACTACCTTTTTCCATTTCTTCTAAGGTAGAAGTAGCATCTGGGTAACGCAATAGCATCTTCGGAGAGAACACTACCAATGGTTTTCTGAAATCTCGTTTTAATTGACGTCTGATTACATGGAAATGGTTGGCTGGCGTAGAGGTATTAACAATTTGCATATTCAAATCGGCACATTGTTGTAAAAACCGTTCAAGTCTTGCACTAGAATGTTCCGCGCCTTGTCCTTCATATCCATGCGGAAGCAACATCATAAGTCCTGACTGTGTTGCCCACTTATCTTCACCCGCTGAGATGAACTGGTCTACCATGATTTGTGCACCATTGAAAAAATCTCCAAATTGAGCTTCCCATATGGTCAACCCCGAAGGATGTGCTAATGAATATCCGTATTCAAATCCAAGCACACCATATTCTGACAACAAGGAGTTGTAGGCATAAAATTTAGCTTGACTTTCCGTTAATAAATTGAGCGGTTCAATCTCTTCTTCTGTATCTTCGGTTTTAACCACTGCATGCCGATGTGAAAAAGTTCCGCGTTCAACATCCTGTCCGGATAGTCGAACACTATGCCCTTCCTTGAGTAAGGTTGCATACGCTAACATTTCTGCGGTTCCCCAATCTAATTTATTAGTTTCAATCGCTGCAAGGCGGTCTTCGTAGATTTTTGAAATCTTTCTAAAATACTTTTTGTCTGCTGGAAGCGTAGCTAATTTTCTACCTAAATCTAGCAACACATCTTTTGCAACACCTGTTTCTGGAGATTTTTCAAAATCAACAGCTTTCCCATGTCTATAACCTTCCCAGGTAGCACTTAAGAAATCAAATACTTGAGCTTTGTCGTTCTTACGAGCTATTTCAAATTCAGATTCCAAGAATTGAATGTATTGTTCTTCAATATGTTTAGCCGTTTCTTGAGTTAACACCCCCTCAGCTTCCAATTGACGCTGATATATAACTTTTGGATTTGGGTGCTTCATGATGATATCATACAGCGTTGGCTGGGTAAATTTAGGCTCATCCCCTTCGTTGTGTCCGTATTTTCTGTAACACAGCAAATCAATAAAGATATCCCTCTTAAATTCTTGCCGATACGCAACCGCAATTTCCATGGCCTGCACTACCGCTTCTACATCATCTCCATTCACATGAAATACCGGAGAAAGCGTTGTTTTGGCCACATCGGTACAATAGGTAGACGATCTACCATCCAAGTAATTGGTGGTAAAACCAACTTGATTATTGACAACAATGTGTACGGTTCCACCAACTCGATAGCCGTCTAATTGAGCCATCTGGATAGTTTCATAAACAATACCTTGTCCTGCAATCGCTGCATCACCGTGAATCAATACGGGACAAATTTTATCCTCACTGTGCAAAACATGGTCGATTTTTGCACGCGCAATTCCTTCAACCACAGTGTTTACGGCTTCTAGATGCGAAGGATTGGGCGCTAGTGTAAGTCCTAGTTCCTGTCCATTATCTAAGGTAATGTGTGAGGTAAATCCTTGGTGATATTTCACATCCCCGTCAAAATACATGTCAAATTCAAATTCTTTTCCTTCGAACTCAGAGAAAATGTCGCTGGGCTTTTTATTGAACACATTCGCCAAGGTATTTAAGCGGCCGCGGTGTGCCATTCCCATAACAAAATAGGAAATACCCGCTTCGGATCCTTTGTGAATCAAGGTGTCAAGGGCTGGAATTAAGGCCTCTCCCCCTTCAATTGAGAAACGTTTTTGACCAACAAATTTTTTACCTAAAAATGCTTCGAAGGCTGAGGCTTGAGCAAGTTTTTCGAAAATCTTAACTTTACGCGCAGCGTCTAGGTTGGGTCTATTCTTTAATTCAATTCTATTTTTTAACCAAGCAATTCGCTCGGGATCACGCATGTAAACGAACTCAATTCCAATGGATTGACAATAGGTCAACTCCAGATGATCAATGATTTCCTTTAGGGTTACGGGTCCGAGTCCAATTTCTTCACCCGCTTGAAACGTCACGGTTAAATCCGCTTGAGCCAATCCGAAATTCTCAATTTCTAAGGTTGGTGTATACTTCCTGCGCTCCCTAACCGGATTCGTTTTAGTAAATAAATGCCCGCGTGTTCGATAGGCATTAATGAGGTTAAGCACGTTAAACTCTTTCTGAAAATTCTCAGGAATACCTCCTCCAGAGGCGAAATCAGTTTGTGCGAATTCAAAGCCCTCAAAGAACTTTTGCCAACTCAAATCAACATTGGTTGGATTTTGTTTGTATTGGTTATAGAGATGCTCAATTGCATTTACATCAGCGTTCCCTACATATGAAATTTTATCCATCTTTTACTCCGGATTTATATCGTTCGCAAAGTTATCAAATTACAAGGAATTCCCCTACTATTCTGATTTATTTGTGGCATACTTAATTCCTAGCACTACTAAAGAAATTATCATTAATAATCCGCCAATTGGTGTAAGGGGACCAAGAAAAGCTACCTTAACATGGGTTATTTCTGCCAATACAAGCCCATAAATGGAGCCTGAAAAAAAGCCTAATCCGATTAAAAACAGGGTAATCCAAGGGGAGAATCGCTTTTGATTAAAAACGGGTTGGAATGAAATGATCAATAATAAAAGTGCCCCATAAAACTGATATTTTACAGCCGTATCAAATGCGACTTGCCATTTCTCAATTACAATCTCTTTCAATGCATGTGCACCAAACGCACCAAGCGCAATAGTACCTGCGAAAAGAAACAATGTAAATAGGGTCAACTTTTTATTCATCATCGTGTTTTCTTCAAAAGTATATATCTTCGTCCACATATATTTCATCTTATGAAGCTGAATTTTTACGCTATTTTATTGTTAGCCATTTTGAATTCCTGTGCAACCGAAGATGATAACCAATCAAATTCCGAAGACTACTACCAGTTCAAAGCCGTAGATTTAAGTGCGTATGATTTGGACGCCACCTTGTACATACCGGATGAAACGGCAGGAATTGGTGCGTCATTTCAAACTACCATAGCACACGAAGAAGACTTCAAATGGAAGGTGATGGCTGGTCCAAATTTCCAATTATTTATTGAAGATTGGGGAGATAATGCGAATAAATTGACCGAGTTTAGGAACGCACTGAAAGACGATGATGTGTTTAAAGTAAGTATTATCTCGGATAAGGATAATTGTATTATTTACAAGCGAGAATTGATCAAACACATCAACGTTCCAAAATACAAACATGCGTCTTATCACATTTACAGTTTAACTAAACTAGGTGAATATTATTACGAGATTAAAAATAAAGCAAGCGGGGATAGTAAACCTGTAGTTGATCTTATGGCAAAGTCAGTTAAATCCTTTAAAATTAAACCCTAGTGATTTCAAGAGAAGACATACTAAACGCATTAGCAAACATTCCAGACCCAGAATCTAAACAAGACATTGTCAGTGCCAATTTAGTTGGTAACATTGAAATAGACACTGACCGAATTTTTATTCAAGTGAATAGTATTAATCCTGCGTTGCATGCAAGAAAACGAATGGAAGAAGCCATACGATTTAGATTAGCGAAAGACTTAGGGGAGGATGTACGAATTGAATGCGAAGTCAAAGCCGTTTCTGGCACCGAACGAAAAGGAAGACGGAGTGTATTACCTGATGTTACTCACGTCGTGGCCATTGCATCAGGTAAAGGAGGCGTTGGAAAATCTACGCTTACAGCCAATTTAGCCGCAGGATTAGCTCAAGCAGGATTCACCGTTGGATTAATTGATGCGGACATTTATGGCCCAAGTATGCCGACGATGTTCGACGTTGTTGGTCAACGGCCAACGATGGTTGAGGTAAACGGCAAATCATTGATAGAACCAGTAGAAAACTATAAGGTTAAGCTTCTCTCCATAGGCTTCTTTACGGATCAAGAAAATGCGGTGGTTTGGCGTGGACCCATGGCGTCGAAGGCCTTAACTCAAATGATTACCGAAGGGAATTGGGGAAAACTAGATTATTTACTGATTGATTTACCTCCTGGAACGGGAGACATTCATTTATCTTTATTACAGACCTTGCCATTAGATGGCGTAGTTATTATTAGCACACCACAAGAAGTGGCACTTGCTGATGCTCGGAGAGGAATCAACATGTTTAGGGTGGATGGATTAAACGTTCCAATTGTTGGAATCGTTGAAAATATGGCTTGGTTTACCCCAGAAGAATTACCCGAAAATAAATATTACATTTTTGGAAGAGACGGTGCGAAGAATTTAGCAAACGGAATGGGAATTGAATTTCTTGGCGCAATTCCATTAGTTCAAAGCATACGTGAAGCAGGAGATGTGGGGCGCCCTGCCGTGCTTCAGAAAGGGTCAGTGATCGGATTGGCATTTGACGAATTAGTTCATAACTTTACCACACGGTTAAATGCCTTAAAACAATAAGTTTAGGATGGAAAGTATTGAACAAAAAGTAACATCAGCTATTTCATTAATTCGTCCATTTTTAAATGATGACGGTGGAGATGTTGAACTAGTTGAGGTAACTTCAGACCGCATTGTGAAAGTTCGTTTGACTGGTTCGTGTAAAGACTGTTCAATGAAACAATCAACCTTACGTGGCGGAATAGAAGAAACAATAAAAAAAGCTGTTCCTGAAATAAGCGCTGTGATTGCGGTTGAAGATTAATTCAACGTTTGGCACTTACTAATACTTGATAAAAATATTCTTAGGTTCTGTAAAAAACCGTAAGGCTTCCCACCCCCCTTCTCGACCTACTCCTGAATCTTTCATTCCTCCAAATGGAGTTCTAAGGTCTCGAATTAACCAAGAATTCACCCAAACAATCCCCATATCCAGACGATCAGCCATACGATGTGCCACATTTAAGTCTTTGGTCCAAACCGAAGCCGCTAAGCCATATTTAGTGCCGTTTGCCATTGCAAGCACTTCGGACTCCTCAGTAAAAGGCATTATAGAAACTACGGGTCCAAAAATTTCCTCTTGATTCGTTCTACACGAATTAGAAAGACCTTCAATAACGGTAGGTGCAAGGTAGTACCCATCCTGATAAGGTGCTTCAAGGCGAACTCGTACGCCGCCAGTTAAAACACGCCCTCCTTCTTCCTTGGCTAATGCTATATATCCGAGTATTTTCTCCATATGCCCCTTAGAAACTACAGCACCGATTTGCGCGTTAGGATCAGCGGGATAACTTACTTTCGCGGAGGATACCCAGTCCACAAAAGCGGTTTTAAAGGCCTCATAAATATCTTGATGCACAAAAATTCTTGATCCGCATAAACAGATCTGACCTTGATTAGAAAAGGATGACCTGAAGACTTCTTTTACGGTCTGTTTTATATCCACATCCGGAAAAACAATGGTTGGATTTTTACCCCCTAATTCCAGGCTAAGTTTTTTAAACATGGGTGCCGCAATACCAGCAATGTGTTGACCAGTCGCTGTTCCACCGGTAAAGGAAATTGCCTTAATTTTCGGGTGAGAAACCATTTCATTGCCAATCTCCGGGCCTGTGCCATGCAAAATATTCAATACGCCAGCCGGCATTCCCGCTTCATTTGCAATGTCCCCAAGCAAGGAAGCTGTATATGGAGTAATCTCACTTGGTTTAGCGATCACACAATTCCCTGCTGCTAAGGCCGGGGCGATTTTCCATGAGAATAAATACAAGGGGAGATTCCATGGAGAAATACACCCTACAATTCCTATCGGGCGACGGGTTGTGAAATTAATTCCAACATGTTCCATGTAATGTGATTCCGAAGAAAAATGTTCAATAGCTGTAGCGAAAAAGTGAAAATTCGATACGGCGCGTGGGATATCCACGTGTGCCGCTAACTTCTCGGGTTTGCCATTATCTCGGGACTCTGCCACAACAAATTCCTCCATGCGGGCTTCAATACCAGCAGCCAAACGAAGTAAGATCGCACTTCGTTCATTCACAGACATCCCTGACCATATAGGGAAAGCACGTTCAGCAGCATTCACTGCCATGGTTAAATCAGCTGCTCCAGATTTTGGTATTTGAGAATAAACTTCCCCTGTTGCTGGATTTACATTGTCCATATATTGTCCAGAAACTGGTGCATGATATGCACCATCAATGAAGTTCTTTAGGTATTCCATAGTGATATATATTATCGTTAATACTTAAATTCTTTTCCTTTTTCTCGCGCTTCAATTCCTTCTTTCATCCATAAGGGTTGTTCTCCATTATTCAAGTAAAAATCAAAAAATTGACGCATTCTAATGCTTAAATCCATTTTATTGGGTAATCGAGTCAGGTTGTGGTCGTCGTCGTTATAGTTTAACATCCAACACGGTTTACCTAGGCGACGTAATCCGGTATATAACTCTATGCCTTGATACCATGGAACAGCGCCATCTTTGTCATTTGCCATTACGAGCAAGGGTGTATTAACCTTGGGTAAGTGAAAAATTGGCGAGTTCTCTATGTACAAGTCAGGGCGCTCCCAGATGGTTGCCCCAATTCTACTTTGGGTAGATTCATATTGAAATTGACGATTTAACCCACTACCCCAACGGATTCCACCGTATGCGGAAAACATATTACTTACAGGTGCTCCGGCCATTGCCGCTTTATATCGGTTAGTCATCGTAATGAGTTGGGCGGTTTGATACCCTCCCCAGCTTTGACCTTGCAATCCCATTCGTGTAGAATCAATCGAATAATTCTTAAGCATGTAATCGGTTCCGCTCATGATGCAATCATAGGCTCCTTTAGCCGGATACCCTGGTTTATAGCGAATATCTGGAATCAATACTACATACCCTGCTGATGCATATTCGGTTGGATTTATTGTACTTGCTGTTGGGGCTGGGCCACGATAACTATGTAAGTTATCTCCGTTCAGTTCATAATAATACACCAAGAGTGGATATTTTTTAGTGGCATCATAATTCTCCGGTTTGTATACGATTCCTTCTAAATTTATTCCATTATAACTCTTCCATCGAATGAGTTCTGAAGTCGCCCAATTGTATTCAGCCTGTTGAGGATTTGCCCATGAGGCTCTGTTAAAAATACCAAAGGTGCCACCGACCTCAACATCAGGAAACTGATCAACCCGCATGCGACGAAGCACATATACAGACGTATCCTTTGCTTTAGTGAAAGACAAAACTTTGTAATCCCCCCGATCCAACAACTTAAATAAAAACAAAGGCGTTGCCGTCCAAATAGAGACTTTTTTTGTCTCTCGATTTCTTGCTTGTAAATACCCACTATTCCACGCTACATTGGTTGAGTCTGGATTCCATTTAATCCATTCCCAATCCCATTCCCAATCTCTATTTTTAGTATCATTGAATGTCAAACAGCGATTTTTTTTCGTGCTTAAATCAAACTCATAGATATTATCTCGCGAAGCATAATAATATGCATCACCGTTGGCATTAAATCCATAGGTAGCGGCAGGACCTGGATCCATTGGTTGGCCGTTAAGGTCTTCTTCCCATGGTTCTTTCACTGCACAACTCATGCAGATTTCATTCAAGTTTTGATCGATTTGAAGTAGGTAGTGATTTTTCCGTTTCGGATCAAAATAGGTCATTGAACTTCCATCGTTGGATAGATGCCCGACATAGGCTATCGCTTTTTTAAGTAGTACTTGGGTTCCTGTGCGAAGGTCTAAACGATACACATCGCTCAGGGATGGGTTTTTCCATTGCGATTGAATCGCATAGGGTTGATTATAATACACCAACGAATAATGGCTTTGTCTGTGAATATTAAATGACCCCTGTAATGAATCTGGACACCATAACATGGGTTTAAAATCGGTTAAATCCAACGCGACAATATCTCCCGATTTATCCCCGTCTTTAAGCTCCAATAATTGTTGTGGTTGTAAGGTAAGGTCCGAAGGGGACCATAAATCTAAGCGCACTTTTTCAGACTCCAACAACGTATCTTTTTGATAAACCACGCGATCGCTCAGCGCAAATTTTACATAGGGTAAATAATCAAAAAATGTGGGCTGCACCTTATCATTCACGCCCTTAAAACCGAAAGGTTTTGTGGTGGTTGAATCGCCGAAGGTTATCAATGAATCTTTCAGTAATGAATAAACTCCCAATTCATACTGCTTAATTTTATTGGTATCGGAAGTGTAAAGATAGGCTAACATATTCCCTTCTTTATTCCATTGAAGTGATTTAATACTCCGTTGTGATTTGCCTACCATAATTGGCATTAAAGCATCAGGAGAAATGATCCATAATCTAAAGGTGTCTTGCTTTCCTTTTTCTTGGGTAATATAAGCCAAATTGCCCTGTTTCGACATCAAGAAATCGGTCGTATTGTTAACTTGAAATAAGCGATAATCCCAGTTTTCCAGCACCAAGGTAGTTCCATCAGATTTTATTTCCTTGTTCGAGGATTTCGGTTTCTTTTTGCCACGAAACCAACACTTCTTTGGGGATTCAATTGTTGAGATTTGTGGTTTATCGTTTTGCTCTTTCAAAAACGCCAAGTAACCTGCTGATTCAGATACTTGAAATCTTTTAACCTGAGGTTCTTTTCGAAGGGTATCCTTGATGGAATTATAAACCACCATGGTATCTTTTGGCCACTTCTTTTTATCTATTTTATTCAATTCACAGGTTCTCAAGGTATCAAATCCTGCAGTACGTCGCCAAGCCATTAACGAGCCGGTCTCGTTCATTTGTAAATCTTTAGCAGCAAACATGGAATCTTTAGCTCCGCTAGGAACATGCTGCCAATGCAAATACCCATCGCCTTTAAGTGGTAAGACTTCAAACGTTAACCATGCACCTTGGTTTGATAGCTTGACCTTATCAATTCGATTCCAACGGGCATAGGCATTGTGATCAATTACTTGCTTTTGAGCAAAGACTGTTGAGCTAGCAATTAAACTAACAATGAGAAAAAAAATTCGAGACCGCATGCACGAAAGTAGAATAAAAGGATCAATGAGAGACCATGAACCTTAGTTTTTCCCCATCCCTTAAAGAAACAACATAGCTTCCAGGAGACAACATACCAACTTGCACAGTTTGTTTACTAATGCCATTAGAAGGAACCCGCAATACTAAGCGACCCGACGCATCGAAAATTTCAAGATCCGGCAACAATTCATTGGTAAGTGACTCTATCGTTAATTCTGAATTTGTTGGAACCGGGTAAATCCTTGTTTTGGCAACCTTAAGTTCATCAATGTTCTGAATACCAAACGCGAATTGAATTGATGTTGCTGAGCATCCCGATGGGTAAGTAACTTCTACGGTATAGTACCCCGGTGTTATTGGAACATACGTTGCCGAATTACTATTTTGAATTTCTTGACCACCAAAATACCATTGGTAGGAAGTTCCGATTGCGCTCGTTGATAAGGTTCCATTATTCATGGTTACAACAGGCACGGGTGCGTTGTCTACAGTAATAGAAACTGAAGACGCGGAACAACTTGCAATGATCCCTGCTATGGCATGCGATGTTGATTTACCCGACTCAATAAACGTAGTTCCGTGTAAAGATGATATGTGAATTGGTGCAGATGTATTTACTCCAGTCGAAAGTTGAGATTCCGTATTATCTCCAAACCCAAAGACCGAGTAATCGTTTCTCAAAAGTAAGGTATGGTATTGACCACAAGAAATGCGATTCACTCCGGTGATTGCAACATTCTCGGGTTGGTTTCTATCCACATTGTCATTTAATCCTAATTGACCGAAATTATTTTTACCTGTGGACCAAACTGACCCATCTGATTTCAAGATCACTGAAAAATCCGCACCACCGCTAACCTGAATCGCTTGTTTGAATGAAGAAACGGTAGGAATAACTCGATTAAGGTTATCACTTAATCCAAGTTGCCCATTCGCATTATTACCCCAAACAAATAAATTACCTGATGAGTCGATTGCAAAGGAATGAAATTCACCTACACCAATTTTCTCAATGCCGGTTAAATTGGGAATAACCACTGGAACAGAAGTAGAATTGAGGTTTCCTAATCCTAACTGTCCAAAGGTATTATTTCCAAAAGCGAGTACGGTACCATCGGTACGTAAGCACAAGAAGTGTCTTCTTCCACCAACAATGGTATCGATGTTTTGTAAGGATGGATTCTGGTATGGGAAGTTATAAATTGACGTGTTCCCTGTACCTAATTGACCGTATGTATTATTCCCCCAAACATATACATTTCCAGAATTGGTTACCACCATAGCACTATTTTCAGAAGTCGCAAGGGATTTAACAGCGGAAAGGGAAGGCATCAACAACGGGGTATTGGACGAAGTAAACGTGCCATTTCCAAGCTGACCGTTTGAATTATCACCCCACGCGTATACTTGTCCTGCTGCATCTCTACCAAGGACGAAATTCCAGCCCGAAGAAATCTCTTCGAGCGATAAATTAGCATTCATTTCTGTAGGCAAACCCATGCTTTGATTGGTACCATCTCCAAACATACCATTCGCATTATATCCAAATGAATAGGTTTGATTTAATTCCGATGAATTCTGGGTCAATGTTACGTTCGCCGTTTGATACACCACCAACGTTGAATCTGTGGTCGCCGATACTGGAATCCCTCCACTTGTCCATTCATTGTTGGAAATTGAATTGGAAAATAAAATTACTGAATCACCCGCGCAAAACGTGAGTGGCGAACTATTCGTAATGGTCGGTGATGGCATCACATCGATTAACAAGGTATCGTTAAATGGCTGATAACATCCAGTACCTTGGTTAAACGCCATAAAAGTAACTTGATCATTATCCTGAAATGTACTGCTACTAAATTGACCAGAAGGTCCAAACGCACCTTGAGACACCCCGTTAACGTAGTATAAATAGGATGAAGCTCCCGTAGCTTGAAAATCTAAGGTTGAACCACTGCAAATCAAAGGTTGCGGCTGAGTTGACAAAGACAAACTCATTGAATTAACATTGAAAATAAAGGTGTCTATTGAAGAAGGGCACGTACCGTTAAAGCCTTGAACCAAAATAGTATCCCCATGTAGTAAATCATCCATTGAAAACAAACCAGTGGCAGAAACATTTGGAGCAGCACTGTTGTGTGTATACGAATAGCTCATAGCGCCTGAAGCACTAAAATTAACTGTATCTAAAAGACAAATGGTTAAATCAATATCATCACACGATGCTGCCAAAACAGGATATGGATAAACAATTAGCGAAATCGGTGTTATTGCAGCCGCACTACACCCAAACGTTTCACCTATCACAGATAATGTATCTCCATTGTTCAACGTACCCGTAAAGGTGTTATTGGTTGAATTAGGACCAATTGCAACGGAATTCAATAAAAACTGATAGTTATTTGCTCCAGATGCGATTACATTCACCGCATCGCCTACACATATTTGATTACCCCCTTGATTCGCAATAGTCACATTTGGATAATTGTATACATTAAAAATTAAGGAAGGAGAAAAATCAATACAATTTTGATTTGACCCTACAACTTCGACTAAATCATTATCCTGTAAATTGGCTAGGGTTAGTGTAGCGGATGGTGAGGCGGGTCCTTGAGACACGCTATTAACAAAAAACTGATAGTTAGTGGCACCGTTTGCAGTGAAAAGCACCGGAGTTCCAACACACAAGGCTAAGTCTAATTCCGTAGATGTTAATGTGGTTGTAGGTGTTTGATTGACTACAAATGCAGGCAATACACTCGTATGAACACACCCTAAATTCGAGGTGCCAATTACACCAACTACAGCTCCATTTAGTAAATTATTCAATTGCAATGAACTAGATCCTGATTGAACGCCAATATTATTACCATTTAACTGAAACTGATATTGGGTGGCTCCGGTTGCGTTGAAGGTAATATTCTGTCCACTACAAACAGGATTTGCGCCATTGGAACTTGACAATGTAACTACCGGATTCGGATTAATTTGAATGTTAACGGACGATTGATTTGAGCAAGCATTTGTTGACCCTGTAACTTGAAGTAGGTATGAACCCGCAGGGTATGATTGCATTGCAAGCGTATTTACAGCACTTGGGGGTCCTAATAACTGACCATTCAAACTGAGCGTATAGGTAGTTGCACCGGAAGCTTGATATGTAATGTTATCTCCTTGGCAGAACACGTTGTTTGGGTCGTTACTTGTTACAATTACGCTTGGAATAGCATTCACAGTAAAGGTCATTGGTGCAGAGGTAGTGGTGCACCCCAAAGAACTTCCTAATACGGTAATCGTTTGTCCATTGGTGAAATTATTCGATGAATAAATGTTTGTATTACTTAGACTTCCTTGTGAAGCCCCATTTAAATAAAATTGAAACTGATTCGCACCTGATGCCGTTATAGTAACGGTATCACCTAAACAGAAAATATTATCAAAATCCGAGCTTTGAAGGGTGATTACAGGAATTGGGTTTACTTGAACATTTAGAGTAGGGCTGGAAGAAACACAAGAATTTGCTCCTACACCTTGAATACTAAGTTGATTTGCTCCAACAGGAAGGACCGGATTAAAGGAAGGGGTTGCCTGTTGAGGTCCAAAAGGATTTCCATTCACGTAAAGTTGGTATTGGGAAGCCCCCGCACCGTTGATGCCAATCGCCTGTCCAGCACACAAGGTGTTCTGCGGATTATTTGAGAAAATCGGTACATTAGGCAGTGGTAGTATAGTAAAAGGAATACTTGAAGCAACGGAACATACGCCAATTGAACCGAGAACAGAAACACTTTGACCATTTTGGAGTGCATTCGTTGAAAAAGAGTTTGTAGCGCTTGGAGCACCTTGAGAAACACCGGCAACGAAAAACTCATAAACAGATGCGCCTGAAGCTGTAAATGTGACTGATGTATTCTGACAAACCGTTGAATCTAGATCATTTGAAACCATTGATGTTGTTGGTACAGCTAAAACTTCAAATACAACGGTGTCGCTATAATTCTGGCAACCATTAAACACTCCTGTTGCAAAGAGTTGGTCGTTGTTTACTAAGGCATTCGTGTTGTACGTATTCGTTGCACTTAATGGCCCGGTTGGAACACCATTTAGATAGAATTGATAGAGTACCCCTCCACTTGCGTTAAAGTTTACTTGGGTTCCTTGACAAATCGACGTATCGAGGTCATTGAATGTTAAGCTGACATTAGGTAAACTGTTTACAACAAAACCAAAAGATTGAGGCGAAATAGAAGAACATCCTGCGGATGAAATACCAATTACCTGAATCGTATCGAACGTTGCTAATGCATTGGTTGTATAGGTATTAACGCCTGGCGCACCTGTTGGGACATGATTCAACAGAAACTGATACGTATTTGCACCACCCCCGGTGAAGGTGACATTTTGATTATCGCATATCACATTACTTGCGGCCGAGGTAGCCAATGTAACAA
>ENA-OUVC01001022-OUVC01001022.1-marine-metagenome-genome-assembly--contig:-NODE-1022-length-17172-cov-5.884235_pt1 | contig 17172 bp, 13 predicted proteins | sample MGYA00248622_ERZ508571 | MGnify/ENA primary metagenome ERZ508571 (study PRJEB26236, sample SAMN06267175) | marine metagenome | isolation source: Columbia River Estuary | place: USA:Columbia River... | reverse complement strand
GCATCCGTCGTCGGCCTTCGTCGCTGGTTTCATCGGACGTAACAATTTCTGGCAAGGTCTTGCCACCGAACACGGTATTCGCGCTGACGACGGCACTGAGTTCGTTGCGAGTCGCCCCGAAGAAGACGTTCCTAATGGTCAACCCGCACTTGCGGCGGTCCGCCCCGAATGCATCAACTTGTCGGCAGAGCCTCCCGCCGATTCAAACAACGTCACGTCGGGTGTTGTCGCTGGAGTTTCGCATTTTGGTGATGTTCTGCAATATGTCGTGACGGTGAAAGATCGCGATCTGTTGGTGCTCACACCACGTGCGCATGTCGCGCGTTTTCAGCAAGGCGACAATGTTTTTTGCCATTGGTCGGCCGATGATGTGTATCTCTTCTCGGCTCGACAAGCCGACATCGTGATGACCGACGGCGACGAAGAGATTCACGACAACTAACTGAATTACTCACAAGATCTAGTACATAGCAATATCCATCAAAAAAAAGGAGAATCCCATGACCACCAATGACAAGATCCCGCAGTTGCGAATGTTGGCGCCAGAGAACTTTCATGAGAAGTTGACGCGTCGCGCCATCTTCAAAATGGGTTCAGCGGCCGCTGGTTTAGCAATTGTTGTTGCCGCGTGTGGTGGCGACGACTCGTCCGCTCCGGCAACTGATGGCGGCGACAGCACAACTCCGCCGAGTGGCTCAACGTTGGCATCGGGCGACTGGAGCCGTGTAATTAACGCGGCCACTGGAACTCTTGCGATGTACACCTGGGGCGACTACAACGACCCGCTTTTGGTTGGCAAGCAAGCCGAAGACGCCATCGGCGTTTCGATGAAGGTTGACTACTTCAATAGTAACGAAGACCTCATCACCAAGTTGGCCACCTCGGGTGGAAACAGCGGATTCGACATTGTCGTTCCGACTGGACCGTACATTCCGCAGATGATTGAAAAAGGTCTGATCCAGAAGTTCGACAAGTCGCTGATTCCCAACATGGTGAACGTCGACCCGAACTATTTGGCTCAACCATGGGATCCCAACAACGAGTATTCGGTATGCAAGAACTGGGGAACTACCGGGTTCTTCTGGGATAGCACCGTTATCACCAGAGACCTCGTGACTTGGCAGGACTTCTTTGATGCATGTATGAACGAAGCCAGCGGTAACTGTTCAGTAATCGACACTGGCCCGAATGTTTGGGGTGCTTGGTGCTGGGCCAATGGTAAAGACTGGAACGGAACCGACACTGCCGACCTCGATGCTTGTGAGGCCTTCTTGGTTGATGAACTTGCTCAACACATCAAGAAGTTTGATAGTTACCCAAGTACAGCTCTCGCGGAGGGTGCGTATGCCTTGTCAATGGCCTGGAACGGCGATGCTCGTCAGGCGTATTTCCGCATTGCCGAAGCCGGCGGGGACCCGACAGTTTGGAAGTGGGCTTTGGGTACACCGACCACCGAATTGTGGATGGACAACTATTGCATCGCCGCCGGTGCACCGAATGCCGAGGCCGCTCACGCGTGGATCAGCTGGGACCTCATTCCAGAAATCTCGATTCAAGACTTGCAGTATCACGGCTATCACACCGGTATGAAAGAAATGCCGCAATTGATTTCTGAGTTGGCTCCTGATGTTGAATTCGGCGACATGATCTTCTTTGATGAGACTCAAGTTGCGACTATGTCGACCCAAGAAATTACCTCGGCTATTGATCGTCAAGTTGACATTCTCAACAAGATGAAGGCCAAGGCCGGAGCCTGATCAAGGTTGACCACAGCGGTTACTTCTTCTGATCGACGACGATGGCGAGGGCCAAAATTTGCCCTCGCCATCCCGTCGATCATTTGGTACCTGCTGTTTTTTGTTATCCCGATTGCTTTCATCGTTGTCTATTCGTTTGGAACGAAAGATACGACTCGACTGTTGCCAGTTGATTTAAGCAAGTTGACAACAGGTAATTACTCAGAAGTTTTTGACGACACATTCTTTAAAACCTTTAAATCGACTTTACGAATTTCGGTTATTGCAACTTTGATGTGTTTGCTCATCGGTTTGCCGGTGGCTTATTTTGCGGCTTTTAAAGTCAGCGAAAAGTGGAAAGTCGTCATTTTGGCTTCGGTCATCATTCCGAGTTTCACTTCGTTTTTGATTCGCACTGTGGCATGGCGAATACCTCTCGCGCCAAATGGTGAGTTTTCGCGTTGGCTATCAGATCTTGGCCTGATTGGTGATCGCGGTATTCAATTGCTCGAAACTCAAACGGCAGTGCAGATCGCCATCGTTTACAACTATTTAGGATTTATGATTTTGCCGCTGTTCGTGGCCCTTGACCGCATCGATGTTCGGATGCGTGAAGCGAGCAAAGACTTAGGTGCTGGTCGTTTGGCAACTTTCTTTGGGGTGACATTGCCACTTGCTGGTCCGGGAATCGTGGCTGGCGTTTTGTTGACCTTTATTCCGATGTGTGGCGACTACGTCACCGCGACGGTTCTGGGTGGCGCCAAAGGAAACATGATTGGCTCAATGATTGCGACGCAGTTTTCGCAGGCACAGAACTGGCCGCTCGGTTCGGCGATGGCAATTTTGATGATTGGTGCGGTGCTGGTTGCTCTCGTGACCGGTGCTGTCATCGTATGGATCGTTCCGTGGTTGATTCGGGCGCTGCAGCCGCTGACTCAAGCAGTTCGTCGTTCGCTCCATGAACGGACAATGGCCAACGTTCGTCGCGTTGCGCCCGGTCGTAACCGCCTGATGGACGGCATGAAGTGGCTGATGGCTATTTGGGTCGTTCTCGTCATGCTCTTCATGTTCATTCCGATTCTCTTGGTGTTCCGACATTCGTTTAACGAAGGATCGTCATTCTCGATTTGGTCGGGGCACACCAGCGTGAAGTGGTGGGGTGAACTTTTTGATGGCGGCGCGGCCTGGGCTGTCTTGATTCGTCTCTTTGTGATCACGGCTGCAGCACTGATTTTGCGACGAGTCTTGAGCGCATTGGGAATTGGCTCAAAGCGACTTCTGAATTGGATGGGATCGCTTGGTTTCATTTTTGCTTTCGTGGTGAACGGATTAATGACTGATTGGTATCGGGACATCTTCGACTTCGCCGGAATTGGCGATGCCATCCGTAACTCGTTCTTGGCCGCTTTTGGTGCGACCGTTATCGCCGTTGTTTTGGGAGGTTTGTCCGGAGTCGCGTTAGCGCGACGTCCTGGAGTGTGGACCAAAGTATTTATGGCTACCGTCTTTTTGATTTTAGTGACGCCAGAAGTGATGGACGCCATCGCGTTGGTGACTTGGTTCCAACGTTTGAATGACGTTCCGATTCTGGGTTATGTATTCAAAAACGGTATCGGTCCATTCAGCGGTGGTATTCACAAGTTGTGGGTGGGTCAATCGTTGTATGCAAGTGCGGTGGTGACATTGATCGTTCGCGCACGTTTAGCCGGTCTTGATGAATCACTCGAAGAAGCTGCAGCCGACTTGGGTGCGACTCCGGCACGAGCCTTCCGTCAAATCACCTTGCCATTGATCTCATCGGCGTTAATCGCTGGTGCGCTGTTGTCGTTCACGTTGTGCCTTGACAATGCTGTCATTTCAACTTTAGTGAGCGAAGCTGGCAGCACAACCTTCCCTGTGGCATTGCTTGGCGCGACAAAGAGCACGATTAAACCATTCTGGGGTGTGGGCGCAGTAATTCTGTTTGCGATCACGATGGCTGCGTTAGCTTTTGTGGCAGTTGTCTTGCGTCGCTCTGGCGAATCGTCAAGCGATATTGCTGCCACTCTTGCCGGCAGCTGAGCCGTTATGCGTGTCGTTGTCGTCGGTGCAGGTCTGGCTGGTTTGAGCGCTGCCGAATCACTTCTTGCCGGTGGAGCAGAAGTGACCTTGATCGAAGCCGAACAGCGTTTTGGTGGGCGAACACGAACGATTCATGATTCATACGTCGATGGGCAATACGCCGAGAGTGGCGCCGAGTGGGTTGATTCAATTCATTGGCGCATGCTTGATTTGATGCAGCGTTTTGATATTGAAACTTTGGGCGAAAGAATGCCCTGGAGCACGATTCGTCGTTGGGTCTATTGGAACGGTTTGCGCCATACCGGAAGCGACATAGCAAAGCTTGAACCGAATGTCATTGAGTCAATTGAACTCTACGACAACTTGTGCGAGGCGCCAGTTGCCACGATGAGTGACCCAAGTCAGCCGCAACTGCATCCGGATGCTGCGTTACTCGATTCACGTTCGTTGGCCGACCTCATCCGCGAAAGTGATCTCGGTCCGGTAGGTCGACTCTTTGCCCGACGCAATGCCCAAGGGGAGTTTGCATCAGAACCCGACAAGGTGTCGGCTCTCTTTGTCGCACAGCAACGCGCCTTTGAAAAGTCAGAAGTGCAGCGTCAAGGAATTGGGAATTTGTCAAGTCGTGTGAAGGGCGGAGTATCACAAATCGCTGAGGCGCTTGGCCGTGACCTCATTCAGCATCCACGACTCACACTTAAGTTGGGTTGTTCTCTGACGTCGGTTGAACAAACCTCCGACGGTGTTGTCGTAGGTTGCTTGAATTCTGAAGGAAAGTTTGAAGTGGCGGCCAGCCATCTGGTGTTGGCGTGTTCGCTTGTTCCATTGCGTAACGTTGAATTTCGCTCAGAGATTCCCGCTGCTTTGCGCGAAGCGATGTGGGGACTTGGCTATGGGGCGATCACGAAAACGGCAGTTCAATTCGCGAATCGTGAATGGGATTCTGGTTACGGAACGACCGATTCGTTGTCGCAGCGTTTATACGACCCGAGCGTCGATCAAGATGGCGAATCTGGGATTGTGATGGCGTATTGCGGTGGCGACGGTGGACGGGAGTTGGCAACGCAGTCTGAAGCCGAGCGCATTGATGCGATGACGACCGACATGCGAAACATCCACGGGATTACTGCGCCGTCTACCGGAGCATTTTCACGAGCGTGGTCGATTGAGCCGAATTTCGGTGGGGCATACGCGACGTACGAACCGGGACAAGTAACGAGATTTTGGGACGTGTTGCGCCAGCCGTGGGGTCGGGTGCATCTTTCGGGCGAACATGTCGCGACCTGCACTGGCTACATGGAGGGTGCGGTCGAATCAGGTCGCAACGTTGCTGATCGTATTCTGCGCTCGAGCTAGTCGGCGCCTTCAGCAATCCTCATAGTGGTTGCAAATGATGGGCTCGCCGACGGTGAACCGCTCGAAACTGAGACCGACCTGATGTTGCCTGTGAACTCGTTGGGGCACGAATAACTGTCAACGACAGGCAATCCTTCGTGGCGACCAATCCACATGCCGCCGGCCGCGGTGGTGACCCCAGGGAACATGAAGAGTCCACCGAAATGACCAGTTGCGACTTGCTCGTCGTTGACAAACAAAGCCAGTGCGCCGGCTTTCATGGTGATGGCGATCTGGAATTCACCAGCACTGATTTTTTCGGTACCGACGAGGTGCGCGCGTTGATGTCCGTAAACGACATCAAAGTGAGGGGTGCCATGATCGAGCCGAAGAGTCCATCCGCCTTGGTGATCACCGAGTGCAGCAATGATTCCGTTTTCGTTGGCTGGGCAATCAACGATGGCCGACATCGTGAAGCCACCAAACATTGATGGCACGCGACCTGCAGCGATCGGGTGAGGACTTGGTTGATACGTCGCGGAATGAGGCAACGGGTATTCGCCAGGGTGCCCTGGATAACGAGCTGCTGGATCAAACAATGGGAAGACATTGTTCGCTGTGGCTTGTTCGATCCACAACTCTTCAAGTTCGCGCACACGTTCGGGATACTGCACAGAGAGGTCTGTTGATTCAGAGAAATCGTTGGTGAGATCAAACAGTTGCCAGACATCGGTTTCGTATGAGTGGCTGCCGGTGATGTGAGCTCGTTCGTTAAACAGTGGCGACACAAAGTTGCTGGTGGCTTTCCAGCCTTCGTGATAGATCGATCGCGAACCGTGCATTTCAAAATATTGAGTCGAGCGATGTTCGGGTTGTGCGCCATCAAGCAAGGTTGAACTGACATTGACGCCATCAACGCGTTGTTGTTGAACACCGTCAACAATTTCGGGCATCGATAGTCCAATGGCACCGAGCAAAGTGGGAGCCAGATCAATGGCGTGAGTGAACTGGTTGCGCACCGAACCCGTATCTTTGATTTTCTTGGGCCAACGTGCAATGAACGGAGCGCGCACGCCACCAAGCCACGAATAACGTTTCCACAATTGGAAGGGACTGTTGCCGGCCCACGCCCAACCCCACGGATAGTGATTGGTGTGATTGGGTCCACCGATTTCATCGATGTTGGCCAGTGCTTCTTCAACTGTCGCGTGATCGCCTAACCATGAAGCTGCTTCATTCAATGTTCCGGTCGGTCCACCTTCACTAGACGTGCCGTTGTCAGACATCAAGGTGATGATGGTGTTGTCGGCAAGACCTTGCTCATCGAGGAATGCCAAGATGCGTCCGATTTGGGCATCGGTGTGCGTGACGAATCCCGCGAAGACTTCCATGTAGCGCGCGAACAAACGTCGTTCGTCGGCAGACAGGGTTGACCATTCGGGAACCCACGATGGTCGAGGGGTGAGATTGGTGTCAGGTGGAATAACGCCCATCGCAAGTTGACGTTGGTACGTGCGCTCACGTAACACTTCCCAGCCTTCGTCAAACTGGCCGGCATATGGTTCAAACCATTCGCGAGTGACATGGTGAGGCGCGTGAGCAGCTCCCGTTGCAAACCACAAGAAGAACGGTTTGTCAGACGTTGCATGTTGCTGGTCACGAATCATTGATATTGCTTCGTCGGCTAGGTCTTCGGTGAGGTGGTACGCGCCACCTTGCGTGGTGTGCGTCGGAGTCGGGATCGGAGTGTTGTCACGAACGAGTTCGGGAGCCCAGTGATTGGTTTCTGCACCAAGGAAGCCGTAATAACGTTCGAAGCCAAGACCAAGTGGCCAACGATCGAAAGGTCCCGATGCGGAGTAGTCGGCTTGCGGTGTGAGGTGCCACTTGCCGACGCACATGGTGTTGTATCCGTTGTCGCGCAAGATGCGGGGAAGAGCCGCCGCCGACTTTGGAATGCGTCCGCTGTATCCGGGCAATGCGAATGAAGTTTCTTGAGTTGCACCGACTCCGACTGCATGGTGGTTGCGACCAGTAAAGAGAGCGGCACGCGTCGATGAACAAATCGACGTCACATGAAAGCGATTAAAGCGAACTCCGCGTTCGGCCAACGAATCGATGTGAGGAGTATTGATGAGCGATCCGAAGCAACCAAGTTGTCCAAAGCCAATATCGTCGAGCACGATGACCACCATGTTCGGTGCATCGGCGGGTGGAGTCGGATACGGAACGAGGTGTGGTTCGATCGAACTCTTTGCAGTCATATCTTGAGCATAAACGGTGCACCGCAGATATGAAGAGAGCAAGGGTGTGTATCAACTGCCGATTCGCTATAGCGTTTGCGCTGTCATGCCAAGTACATCTGCTCCGCGTATTGCCCTCGCTCCCTCAACCGCACCATCTTGGATGGCCGATGCGGTCATTGCGGGCGGCGGCGAAATTGTTGCGCTCGCCGATGCGGAGGGACTGATATGGGGCGCGCCACGCACCCCTGATGCCCTCGTAGAATTGCTGCGCGATGGTGATCACATCAAGTGGATTCAATTGCCGTTCGCGGGTATTGAAAGTTTTATGCATCTGATCGATAACGACCGTTTATGGACATGCGGTAAAGGTGTCTATGCCGAACCTGTAGCCGAAATGGCACTGACATTGATGTTGGCAGGATTGCGCGGCGTGAATTCGTATGCGAGGCAAGCCACCTGGACCGGTCCGCGTGGCCGCAACTTGCATGAAGCCCACGTCACCATCTTGGGCGGCGGCGGAATCACTGAATCATTGGTGCGCATGCTGTCGCCGTTCAATTGCCACATCACGGTCGTACGAAATCGAGTCACCGAGATGGACGGCGTCGACGAAGTGCTTGAAAGTGATCGCCTCATTGATGCATTAACTGGTGCCGATGTTGTTGTTTTGGCTCTGGCTTTGACCCCCGAGACCGAGGGAATCATCGGTCGGGCCGAACTTGAAGCAATGAAAGATCATGCGTGGCTGATCAATGTGGCGCGCGGTGGGCACATCGTGACTGATGATTTGGTGTGGGCACTGGAAAATAACATCATCGGCGGCGCTGGCCTTGATGTCACCGAGCCCGAACCTTTGCCCGATGGCCATCCGCTGTGGTCGTTGAGCAATTGCATCATTACCCCTCATGTTGGCAACACCCCGGCCATGGCCGTGCCGTTGCTCAGTGAACGCATTGCCGAAAATGTGCGGCGTTGGGCTGACGGCGAAGATCTCATCGGTCCAGTGTTCGTTGACCTCGGTTACTAGGTAGTTGAGACGTTGATGCAAGGAGTTCACTACCAACGTTTAGGTGTTGCCCAGACGGCGACTCCCGAAGAAATTCGTACGGCCTATCGCAACTTGGCTCGCATTCATCACCCCGACAAACACGAGGGCAAAACCTCAACTCGCATGCTTGAGATCAACGAAGCGTGGAGAGTTCTGTCTGATCCGGTGTTGCGTTATAAATACGATGCCGATCTACGTGCACATCGCAATGAAGTTGGCAAAGACGATGTTCAGCAACGTCAAGAGCGATTACAGAACTTCGCAGTGGACTCTGAACAGCGGCACTATTCGCCGGCAAAGTTTCCGTGGCGTTTTGTCGTCGGCGTGTTTGTGTTGGGAACCATTTTGATTTTGGCGCTTGGCGCGTTTAGCAAACCGAGTGGGCCAACGCCGATCGACAATGTGCTGCGCGTGGGATCGTGTGTGGAAGTCAATGAAGTTCAGCAAGAGGCCTACGAAGTGGACTGTGCCGAAACCCACGCTGGGGTAGTGCAGCAGATAGTTCCGTTCGACGCCACATGTCCATATCCGTGGGTCGCATACCGTGACCGTCAGGGCATGGGACAGGCTTGCGTCGCAGTTTCTAAGTGAAACTTGCTGAATATCTACCAGTAAAGCGGCGGCAATGAGTTCACTGTTGAATCAACTTCTTCAAGCTCGCTAATACGGCATGTCTAGTCCACCGTTAACAACGACGATTAAGAAAAGTTACCGCGGTATGTACTGCTACCACGGCATGTCGTCTGGTCCACCAGAGAGAAACCACATAATGATCGACACAATTATAAAAAGAGGGGGAATAATCATCCCGGCTAAGGCCATGCCACGTCCCTTGAGTCTCTTAGGTTCGGCCTTGATTCTTTTGAGCGACAGGATTCCCAACACAAAGGCCAGCACAGATAGCTGAAGAAGCCCAAATTGCCGGGGCCAAAATTTCAAACAACTAGCGATTCCACTGACTAGAGAGGCAATCGCCAGACGGTCGTAACGCAGTGGCCCAGCAAAATTTGAATCGTCATTTGATGGCGGTCCGGGAGGCGCCGATATGGGTGGTGGCGGTATTGGCGGCGGCAATGAGTTCACTGTTGAACCTTAGACACTTTTCGAACCCTCTTGAACAGAGTCATCTGGTCAAACGCTTGTTGGACGAGTTTCTCTAACTGCTCTAAGCAACGAATAGCACGAAAGCAACTATGTCAATTCCTCCGAGAATCATCCCAGTTAAGGCCATGCCACTTCCTTTAAGTCTCTCGGACTGGGCGCTGATTCTCGTGCGTGTCTTACTCCCAGCACTAAGGCCACAGTTCCTAAAATCACACCAAAGAAAAGTAAGCCAACGATGCCACAAACCAGAGAAGCAATTGCTTGACCGTCGTAACGCAATGGCCCAGTCAAATTTGACGTGGTGTGCCCGTATCCCTTGACCGCCTATCGCGACCGTCAGGGCATGGGGCAGGCCTGTGTCGCTCTGTCTTGAGGGTGGCGGGTCTCAGGTGTAGTGATATCGTCGTAAATCGCTGGGGCGATTAGCTCAGTCGGCTAGAGCGCCACGTTCACACCGTGGAGGTCGTGGGTTCAAGCCCCGCATCGCCCACCCAGCTAGACCCGGTTGCCTTTGGTAGCCGGGTCTTTTGTTTGTCCCCGAAATAGGTGGCCAGACGGGCTAATTTGAGTATGTGCGTCGACTGTGTGAAAAGCCTGGATGTGGACAGCCAGTCGCTGTCATCTACGGCTTAGCCCCAAGTGGCACCGAAGCAGGTTTGTGGGTCGATCACTGGTCGCCCGAGCGCATTGACGAGGTGCCGCCACCGGGTGCTCGTGGCGTGGTGTGTCAAAAACATTCAGAGTCGTTGTCGGCTCCACGCGGCTGGTCGTTTGAAGATCGTCGTGAGGCAATTCCGCGATTGTTCAAGACGCGCGATCGTGGCAACCTGAGTGCTGTCCCTGATCCGACGAACGAAACGCCGCGACCCAAAGATTCAACCGGTTCATTGAAGCGCGATGTGACTGGGTCGATCAAACGTGACGGAACTGGATCAACGAAGCGACCGCGTCCAGCTGACATTCCACGACCGAGTTTGTTTGCTGAACTTGATGAGCCTGTTGTTGTAGTTGAACCCGTTATCGAGGTTGAGGCTGTTGTTGTCATTGAACCTGTAGCTGAAGTTGTCGTTCGTGAAGAGGCGCCACCGATTATTGACGAAGTACTTGAAGAAGAAGTGATTGAAATCCTTCCCACGCAAGATGACTCGACTGAACTCTTGATTCGTCAAGACGTTGATACCCGTTGGGCTCCGCACTTTGATCCCGATGATGATTTAGGTGGAATGCTCGACGCCACTGGTTCAATGTTGCGTGACGCGTTTCGCTCGCGTCACAACGGCCGTCGCGATCAATAGTGATTAACTGATATCTGTGGATATTCGAGTTGACGTCAATCTGCCTTGTTCGGCCAAAGAACTTTTGCCATTTATTGACGATCTTGCGCAGTACCCGTCTTGGATGGGGTTAGTGCACACAGTTGTTCCCGAGGGTGAGAGGGTGTGGCAAGTTGAGCTCCGCGGGAAGATTGGGCCTTTTGCTCGTTCAAAGCGCCTCCGCATGATTCAGGTCGAAACATCAGAGCCACATCACATACGTTTTGAGCGTCAAGAAAATGATGGCCGATCGCATAGCGATTGGGTGCTCGACGCCCAAGTCACCGAAGTCGGTTCGGCTTCAACGCTCAACATGACTTTGCGGTATTCGGGTCGTTTGTTCTCGAGCGTTGTTGAACGCGCACTGCATGACGAAATTGAAGCCAGCAAACAGCGACTCCGCGAACTGGTTGCTCAGTAATTAAGGCTCACTGAGCCCAGGCGCTGTAGCGACCGTTTTCGCGTTGTTGAAGATGCAGCGACATTGAAAAACACTCCGACAAATTTTCGGCAGTGAAGCATTCGTTGATCAACCCACGAGTCATGGCCTTGCCATCTTTGAGAAACAGCACATGAGTCATGCCTGGTGGAATTTCGTCAACATGGTGAGTCACCAAAACAAGTGGTGCGGCAGAGGCATCAAGAGTCAATTCGCTTAATGCTTCAACTAATTGTTCGCGGCCACCCAGATCAAGGCGAGCACTTGGTTCATCCATCAACACAATGCTGGGGTTATTCATGAGCGAACGTGCCAACAACACGCGTTGCTGTTCGCCCGACGACAAGGTTCCAAATGTGCGATGAGATAGATGGCCAATACGCATGCGATCAAGACAATGTTGCGCTTGTTGGGCGTCGGCCGCGTCGTATTGATGCCACCACGTCTCGAGAGCGGCGTTCTTGGCAGTCATCACCACGTCAAGGGCGATTAATGCGGGTCGTAGTTCGCTGGCAAACGATGCCGACACATAGCCAATGCGCTGACGCAAAGTACGCACATCGGTGGTGCCGAGGGTTTGGCCCAACACCGAAACCGAACCATAAGTGGGGTGCTCGTACATTGCGGCAATACGAACCAGGGTGGTCTTGCCCGACCCGTTGGCGCCAAGAACCAGCCATCGTTGGTCTGCTTCAACCGTGAGCGACACTGAGTCCAAAATGGTGCGGCCGTCCCGAACGAAACTGATCTTGCTGAGTTCGAGGGCTGCGACCACGGTTCAAGGCTACGAGGAACCCTCGGGGATGGGCGAAGGGGCGCTCGAGAGTCCCTTGCCTTGCCGAAAACAACCCTGGGTGCGCGAACATAGAGGCGTGACAGCAACGGTTTCACCTCTTGAGCAATTGAGTGAGGCGTTACGGGCTGAACTTGGTGCCAAGGCGGTCACCGAATTGGCACGACTCAGTGGCGGGGCTTCGCGTGAAACATGGAGTTTCCGTGCCGATGATCGTCCGTTGATTCTGCAACGTCAGCGCAAAGGCGACATTCGCGATATGGGTGTTGAGGCTCGTGTGGTGCAGGCCGCATTCAATGCCGGAGTTCCTGTGCCAGAGCTGATTGCCAATGGTTCTGGCGACATTGGTCCGGCCTTCATGATCTTGTCGCATATTGAAGGCGAGACAATCGCCCGCAAGATTTTGCGTGATGAACAATTCGCTGAGGCGCGATCTGGTTTAGTCGCGCAATCGGCGCACGCATTGGCTGCACTGCATTCAATTGATGCGTCAACAATTACTGGACTGCCCAGCATTGATCAGGTGCAGCAGTATCGCGAGACGCTCGACAATCTGAATAGTGCATTAGGTCAAGCACACCCAACGTTTGAATTGGCTTTTCGTTGGCTCGAACGCAACCGCCCAACGTCGATGCGCACTGCGTTAGTTCACGGCGACTTTCGTTTAGGAAACTTGATGGTTGGCCCAGATGGGTTGCGAGCCGTTCTCGATTGGGAGCTCGCTCATATCGGTGACCCCATCGAAGACTTGGGTTGGTTGTGTGTGCGGGCATGGCGTTTTGGTGCAACAAAACCAGTTGCTGGTTTGGGCGAATACGAAACTTTGATCGCCGAGTACGAAAAGGCGAGTGGGCTCAAGGTTGACCGCGAAGTTGTGCGCTGGTGGGAAGTCTTGGGCACGTTGAAGTGGGGAATCATGTGCATGATTCAAACCAGTTCACATGTTTTAGGTATGAGTCGAAGTCATGAATTGGCGGCAATTGGTCGACGCGTATGCGAAAACGAGTATGACTTGTTTGTGGCACTTGACGGAAAGTGGTAACGAAGATGGCGATGCCCCATGATGTTCCGACTGCAGCACAACTGATTGAGTCAGTGCGCGAGTGGCTCGAGAAAGATGTGTTGACATCAACGACTGGCCGCGTGCAGTTTCATTCACGCGTGGCCATCAACGTTTTGGCAATGGTCGAACGTGAATTAGCAGTAGGTGAACAACAAGCCCTTGATCACGCGGCGCGACTTGCAGTCTTGGGCATGAAAGATGATGCCGAACTAGCAGCGGCAATTCGCAATGGCGATCTTGATGATCGGTTCAACGAAGTGGTTGAACTCGTGCGGGCAAGCGTGCTCGACAAATTGGCAGTCGCCAATCCGTCGTATGCCCTGCCTACCTTGAACGACTGACTATTTCGAACGACTGATCTGAACTGGCTGACCAGCAGCCAATTGACCGCACGCCGCAGCGATGTCGGTGCCACGGTTGCGACGAATGGTGGCGTTGGCGCCCATGCCCACTAACTGATCGCAGAAAGCTTGAACCTGATTGCGGCTTGAACCACGAACTTCGTAGCCCGGTGTGGGGTTGAGCGGAATCAAGTTCACGTGTGCAGGCACGCGGAACGAGCGACAGATTTGCGCAAGTTCAATGGCGTCACTGGGACGATCGTTCACCCCGTCAATCAGTGCCCATTCAAAGGTGAGGCGGCGATTCTTTGATTCAAGGAAACCGTTACAGGCTTCCATCAAGGCCTTGATCGGATAACGGCGGTTGATCGGCACCAACGCATCGCGAAGATTGTCGTTGGCGGCGTGCAAGCTGACTGCCAAGTTGACGGGCAGTGGGCGAGAAGCCAAACGATTGATGCCCGGGATAATACCGACGGTACTCACGGTGAGGTGACGTGCTGACAAGCCGACATCTTCGTGAAGACGCACGATTGATTCCCATACGGGTTCTTCGTTGGCGAGCGGTTCGCCCATGCCCATGTACACCACATTGCTCACGCGACGATCCATGCCTTTGGCGCGCTGCGAAGCACGTACAACTTGTTCGATGATTTCGCCGGCAGTGAGGTGGCGGGTGAAGCCAGCCTGGCCAGTAGCGCAGAAGCCACAGGCCATCGCGCAACCTGCTTGGGTGCTCACACACACGGTGGCGCGGTCGGGATAGATCATGAGAACGGTTTCGATGCGGCTTCCGCCATCGAGTTGCCACAAGAACTTGATGGTTGTGTCGTCATCAGAAATGACTTCATCAATCAGCATCAACGAGTTCGGTAAACCTTCAGACAATTGAGCCCGCAAGGCTTTTGGTAGTGCCGTCATATCTTCGGGGGCGTTGAGTTCGGTGTATAGACCCTTCCAGACCTGATCAACGCGATAGCGCGGCTCGGTGGAAAGAAGGTTCTGTAGTTCGTCGCGCGTCGCGCCATAACGGGTAATCACAATGTCAGCCTGTCAGATAATTGAGTCGGAGTGGTGTTTAGAGAAGGTCGGCGAGTTTTGAGTATTCAGCCATACGTGCTCGCAACACGTCAAGACTGGCCGTCCAGAACGATTCGCTCGTGACGTCGATACCAAATGCCGAACCAAGCTCTTCGGCCGTTGCCATGCCGGCTCGGCTCAAAAGATCGTCATAACCAGCGCGGAAACGATCGGGGTCGGCGTGATATTGCGCAAACAAGCCAAGTCCGAACAACAAGCCGTAGGTGTAGGGCCAGTTGTAGAAGTGGCTGCCGTAGTAGTGGCCCTTGAGAACCCACATGTGCGGATGGGCGGTTGATTGATCGAGTCCGTCGCCATACGCATCGGTTTGTGACTGCAACATGATTTCGTTGAGTTCGTTCACGCCAAGCGTGCGGCGTTGACGGCGAGCGAAAACTTCGGTCTCGAACAAGAAGCGACTGTGAATGTCAACGACCACTTGGTTTGCGCCTTGTAAGTCGACATCGAGAAGTGCGAGACGTTCTTTGCCTTGAAGAGTTGCGAGACCAGCTTCAACGACCAAAGTTTCGCAAAAAATGCTGGCAGTTTCGGCAAGCGCCATTGGCAGACGCTTCTGCAATGGTGTGCGACCAGCGAGTTGAGTGTTGTGATACGCGTGACCAAGTTCGTGGGCAGTTGTTTGAGCCGACTCAACTGAACCGCTCCAGTTCAGCAACACCAAAGAACGGTCGTCGACGAACGGCATACAGAAAGCGCCGCCAACTTTTCCTTCACGCGGCGGAACGTCAAGCCACGATTCGTTGATGGCCCGATCAACGAGGCCAGCCAAGTTGGGGCTGAACGATGAAAAAGCGTTGCGGACTAAATGAATGGATTCGTCCCAGGTGATTGATCCACCGGCAACAGGTAGCGGGGCCATGAGGTCCCACCACGGCAAGGCTCCGGTGTGTCCGTGCAAGCGTGCCTTGGTGCGCATCCATGAGCGGAAGTCGGGGAGCGAGGCAATGATGGCCGACTGCATGGCATCAAAGGTGGCGCGGCTGACGCTGTTGCCATAAAGCGATGCGTCAAGTGGCGAATCCCAGCGTCGACGACGATTGATGGTGTTGGCTTCGCCCTTGATGGCATTCATGGCCGCAGCACACGCGGTGGCGACGGATGGCCAGGCAATCATTTCGGCGTCGTACGCAGCCTTACGAACTGCCACATCGGCTTCGGTGGCTAGGCCACGCACTGCGGGCATCGGCATGCGCTTCGTACCCGTTGGAAGTTCAACATCAACAGTGAGTTGCGACGTGACGTCACTTTGCAAGCGGCCCCATGCCGACGAACCAGTGGTTGATAGTTCGGCGTAGAGGCCTTCTTCTGATTCGTCCATTTGGTGTTCTGAACGTTCGGCAAGTCGCATGAGCGGTCCGAGGTGATCGCGGGCCTCACTGCTGACTGCCGACAAAGCATCAACATCGTGATCGCAGACGAAATCGGCAAGACGTGCGAGCAGAGGTGTGATGCGTGATCCTGCAACTTCAATTTCGGAAAGCAACGCTTGAGCAGTTTCGTCGCGCGTGTTTGTTGCGACAGTTGCGTAGACGTATGCCTCGAGAATTTCAGTTTGCGCAACGACTGCATTGAAATCACGAATGGCTCGGTCAAGACGACTTCCGGTTTCGCTGTCAACAGTTGGTGACACTCCATCAGGAAGCGCCCGAATGCCGAGTTCATCGTAGAGGGCTTCGAGACGACCGACATCAGACTTGATTCGTTCAAGCGAGTCAACAAATGAGCGACTCGTCAACGATTCGTGCACATCGGTGACACTCCAGAGTGGAAGATTCTCGGTCGCGGTCATGACTGCTCGCTTTCAGGAGTTGAAGTAATCGGTGCAATATCGCCAACGAATGCGCGGTCGGTACGGTGAACACGAAAACCGAGGCCCTCATATAAGGCCATCGCTGCCGAGTTGTCTGGGTCGACGTACAACATCGCAGTTTTGATACCGCGTTGACTCATGTTGACGAGACCCGAAACCACCATTGACTTGCCGAGTCCATGACCATGGAATTTTGGATCAACGGCGATCACGTAAATCTCGCCCAGCACCGGATCGGTGTCGTGATGAACTTTGGTCCAACAGAATCCAGCGAGTTGGTTGTCGATTTCGTGCAACACAAAGCCGTTCGCATCAAACCAAGGTTGAGCAAGACGTGCCGACAAGGTTGCGTGATCCCATCCACCTTGTTCGGGGTGATGTTCAAAGGCGCGGTTGTTGACGATGAGCCAAGCTTCTTCGTCTTGACCCTTCACGAATGTGCGCACTGCTACTTGGGCCTCGGCATCGCTGCTCGATAACGGAAGTGAGCGACGCATCTGATGTAAACGACGCCCTGGTGTGAGGCCAACTTGGGCTGCTACTTGTTCATGACCAATGGTTGGTTCAAAGACCCACCAATGCACATGTCCGCCTCCGTTGATAGCAACTTCATGAAGTGCGGCGGTGAGTAGCTCGGGTCCGATGAGATGCATCTCGTAACGGTGGTGCGGATGAACCACGAGTTCAATCGAGAACGAATCATGGCCCTTGCTGATTTGGGCGTAGGCCACGGGATGGTCGTGATCGCCTTCCCAGGCAACGAGACCGGCAAAACCTTCACG
>ENA-OUVC01001021-OUVC01001021.1-marine-metagenome-genome-assembly--contig:-NODE-1021-length-17191-cov-5.077130_pt1 | contig 17191 bp, 16 predicted proteins | sample MGYA00248622_ERZ508571 | MGnify/ENA primary metagenome ERZ508571 (study PRJEB26236, sample SAMN06267175) | marine metagenome | isolation source: Columbia River Estuary | place: USA:Columbia River... | reverse complement strand
ATCGACAAGATCAGGGTCAGGCCCAAGGTCATCAATATCTGAAGCGCCCGCTCGCCCGGCGCGCGCCCGGTGACTGCTTCATAAGCGTAAAACACCAGATGACCGCCATCCAGCACAGGCACCGGGAAAAGATTTAAAAGCCCAACCGCAGCCGAAAGCACCCCGATGAAATAGATGAAGTTTGTGGGCCCCTGCGCCGCCATCTGGCCGGAAACCTCGGCAATTCCCAAGGGACCAGACATATTGCACGAGGAAATCGCCCCCGTCACCATATGCCATAGCCCAGAAACCGAGCCGCGCATGATCTCCCATGTGCCCGCCACACCGGCCATCAACGCCTGCCGGGGTCCGGCCCAATCCGCCGCCGGGGTGAACACCATCCCCCCCATGATGCCAATGCGCCAAGAGGTGCGGAACCCGCCCCCGGCTTGGGGCTCATCCACCCGCTTTGGCACAAGGGCAAATTCCATCTCTGCCCCGTCACGCCAGACCGTCAGCAGCAAGGGCCGCCCCTCGGCGCGCTCTACGGCCTCTTTCAACTCGGCAAAAGACGCAATCGCCCCCCCGTCAATCGCAGTGATCACATCGCCCGGCTTCATCTCGATCGCCACTGCGGCAGATTGCGGGGAGAGCTGATGCACCAAAGGCGGCATGGGATACGGGCCTGTCACGGCGATTTCCGCCCCATCGCGCCGCACGGTCCACGGCAGCGTCGTGATGCGCGGCAAATCAGCAATCAATTCGCGCAGCGGTTGTGGGAAGTTGTGAACATGTTGATACGCAACGGCAACTGCAGACTCTCCGGTAAACGGTGGTCGTCCGGCAACCAGCTCGTACATCATGACGCCAAGTGAGTAAATGTCACTGCGTGGGTCGGGCTGTGCGCCTTGTGCTTGTTCAGGAGACAAATATGTTGCAGTTCCCATTACTGAGCCAATTTCAGTCAGCGCTTCGTCAATGTTGGATCCAAGTGCGCGTGCAATACCGAAGTCGGCAACTTTCACCTGGCCGCCAAGGCCAATCAGAATGTTTCCTGGTTTAATATCGCGGTGAATTACTCCGTTTTCATGAGCAAAACTGAGTGCTGCCGCTACTTCCGAAATCACATCGCAAGCATGTGTTGGTGTTAGCGGTCCGCGTTCTTTCAGCAATGTTGCAAGTGTTTTTCCTTCTACATATTCCATGGCAATGAAATATGTGGCGTTCACCTTTCCCCAGTCGTACACAGCGACAATGTTTGGGTGGGTGAGTGCGGCAGCCGATTGTGCTTCGCGACGAAAACGTTCAACAAAAGTGGGGTCAATTGCGTACTCGGGAAACAACACCTTTAGCGCAACAGGGCGATCAAGCAAGATGTCGCGAGCAAGAAACACTTCGGCCATGCCGCCTCGACCAATGCTTCGCTCTACGCGGTATCGGTCGTTGACCAAAGGAATGTTTTCGTTAGTCATTGAGTGCCGAAATTTCTTTCAATGCCTCTACATGACGCTGCGCATCAATGAACGAGGAAAAACGAAGGTGCTCACTGACTCGCTGCTGATGAACAGTCGAGAGATCACTGCGCTGAAGGTCGGTGCACAGCTCGCGTGTAGGGGCAAACCACAACACTTGACTGCTAGCGCCACGATCAATGCACACGGACGAGCTCTGTGATGCATTCTCAAATGCAAGAAAGTATCCTGATCGAGCGTTTCGCCCGGTAGTCACTAACGAAACAACTATTGCCAGTGCTATTCCAATACCAATGAACCACTTTTTCTTTGGCTGCTTTTCAGGATTGTCAACAACTGGTGCACTCACGATTGGCGGTGTTGAGTCTCCAACCGCATCAACCACCACGACCGTGATGTTGTCTCGACCACCGTTGCGTTTTGCAAGTGCAACAAGCGCATCGGCAATGATTTGCGGCTCTTTTTGTTGTGCGGCAAGTTCAGCGATGTCAGATGTGGGAACTTCGTCAACAAGGCCATCGCTGCACAAGATGAAGCGATCACCAGAAAACAGTGGAATCAGCCAGGAGTCAACAGCAACACGATCATCAATGCCAAGCGCGCGAGTCACAATATTGCGGCGGGGGTGAACTCGTGCTTCTTCTTCGGTAATGAGTCCTTCAGTCACCAGTTCTTGGACATATGAATGGTCGACACTGAGTTGGCGGAACCTGCCGGAACGAGCCAGATAAATGCGTGAATCGCCAACGTTTGCCAAAGCAACCTGTTGGGGCTCTGAGGTTTCTCCCTGTGGCTTCACCAGTGCTAGTGCACAAATGGTGGTGCCCATGCCACGGCGTTCAGTGCTTTCAGCTGCCGATTCGTGAATGGTGCGATTTATCGACGTAATCGCTTCAACGAACCACTCTGGGGTAAGTGTTTGTCCAACTGCGCGTTCAAGCAACAGCGTGGTAGCCAACGCGGAGGCAACTTCTCCAGCATTGTGGCCTCCCATTCCGTCGGCAACAGCAAAAAGATGATCGGATGCTATGTAGGCATCTTCGTTTTGCGGGCGAACATTTCCCGTGTCGGTTGCAACACCGTGTTTCAGCAACATCATGCGAGTACGCCAGAAATTGAGCGAAGAATCACTCGAAGCGAATGTTCACTGCACCAAAAGCAATGACATCACCTGAAGCAAGCGGGGTGGGTTCAACGATCACGGTTCCATTTACGCGAGTGCCGTTTGTGCTGCCGCGATCATCAATTTGCCACGTTTCGTGAACGATTCGAATTTCAGCATGAACGCGGCTCACGTTGTGATCTGCAATCACAATGTCGCACGTTGTTTGGCGGCCAATGATGTTTTTATCGTTGGTCAATTCAAATCGAGTGCCATCGTCCAGCACCAATGCATGAATCTGATGCTCGGCTGGCGTGGCCCGAACTGGTTCGGTTGTCGCCGCGCGAACCGAAGACACCTTGGAAGGTTGAATGATGCATTCCGCAGATCCAAGATTCTCGTCGTGTTCGAAGGTTATTACTGCTTCACCAGCGAGTGAATAGCCCTCATACGTGGCGTGATGAGTAATTGCTTGACGAAGTTCGTGGGCCAGTGGTTTCAGTGTTGGGTTCAGCAACTCAAGATTGCTTGGGCTGACGAGAACTTTGTATGTTGAGGGAACATTGCCGTTGTTGCTAATCGCAATCTCATCCATGGTCGCAACGAGTTGACGTCCAATGGTGATAGGTCGAATTCCGCGCCGACGGGCGATCGCAAACACGTTTATATTCTAGGCGTTATTTCGTGCATACGCATCAGAACCGATAAATCGGCCCCAACGACTGTTTAACATCGCGTAATCGGATGCATCTTCGGTTGCACCAAGCGTGCGTGCGCCAAAATGGTAAACACGAGATCTTGGGGTCCATGCTGTTCGCAGACCTTGCGCTGCAAGTTTCATACAAAAATCAATGTCGGCGTACGAGACGCGATAGTTCTCTGAAAATCCTCCGACGGTATTGAAGTCGGATCGACGGAAGGCCATGCATGCACCACTGATTGCCGAAACGCTTCGCGCAACACTGTGAACACCCATCCAACCGTCAGAAAGTGATGACTTTCCGTGCGATAGGTGAGTTGGTCTTGGCTTCATAGTGATACCGGCGCTAGAAATTCGACCATCTTCTAACAGCAGCATCGGGCCCACAACACCAATGTCGCTGAACTGCAGTTGACCGACGATCTGACTTAACCACTCTGGTTTATCTACATGAGTGTCATCATCTAAGACGACCACGACATCACCCTTAGATGCAAGCACACCGTGGTTCCACTTTTTTGCGAGATTAAAACTCTGATCAAAATCTGCAAGCAGGATTCGAGTGTCATTCGGAAGCGTAAATGGGTGAACCATTTGCCCGTTTGCATTTACGTCGCGGACTACCACAATTTCAAAATTGGGGTAGTCAGTGGTTTTCAAAATGGAATTGACAATGCCTTCGACAAGGCAGGTTTCTACGCCCCAGATTCGCGAGGTATCACCGCGAGTGGGTATGACGATGCTGACGAGTGGGCTGTCATTTGTACCGAATACATGTGAGTAGCTTCCCGGACTGAGCTTTGAAATGGTGGCCGATATTTGCTTGCGCTGAAAATGCATTTGTACGGCCTTTTGACCGGCGTCGTAGGCGTAGGGCTTGGCGTGCACATCGCCAGCAGTTGACCCCGGGACTACGCGCCAGTGATACAAAATTTGGGGAACATGGGCGACTTTCCGAGCTTTTTCCGTTGCTCTCAAAATGAGGTCATAGTCCTGAGCGCCGTCGTACCCGCTGTGAAAACCACCGATTTCATCCAGCAACGAATTTCGAAACACCGAAAAATGCGTGCAATAGTTCTGACTGCGCAGCCGAACAGGATCAAATTTTGGTTTGCGAAAGATGTCGTAATGACGTCCTTTCGGATCAATCTTGTCCTCGTCGGTATACAGATAATCAATTTCATAATCGGTGTTGAGTTCTTTATTGATTACCCCCAGTGCTCTTTCCGCAAGTTTGTCGTCGTGGTCGAGCAATGCAACAAATTCACCAGTTGCCATATCTAAACCATCTTGTGAGGCCGCCACAATGCCACCGTTTATCGTTCGGTGCATTACTCGAATACGTGAATCTTTAGTGGCCCAACGATCCAAAATTTTGCGAATACGTGGGTCTGGTGAACAATCGTTGACTACGCACCACTCCCAATCAGGAAAGTTTTGCTTGACAACCGATTTAATGCACGCCTTTAGCGCTTTAGGCGGTGGATTGTAAACCGGCGTGACAATGCTGAATCGAGGCATTAACTTTTGCGCAAAAGTTTCTTCATCAAGTTGAGCGGCTTTAAAACCATAGATCCAACTCGCCAAGTCAGAGTCTTCATCATTGATTGACGTGCTGCCTGCACATCTGTGCGAATTCGCGCCTTTAACTCGCCAAGCTCAGCACTCATACCGAAGACAGCGTCACGAGAAGCCAAAATCTCTCGTTCATATTTCGCCTTGAGTATCTGGAATTCTGCAAATTGGGTCTCTTTGCGCAACATGCCGATTTCGGTGAGTAGTCGTTCACGTGAAGCGTCACGCAAGTCGGCGAGCGAGTCGATTTCGCCATGAGCATCATGTGCGTGTGACATCAAATAAATACTACACGCGCACATATTTGCACCCGTTGGTGCGGTGATTGAGCATTGGTAGGGTAAACCATCCATTCGGGCGAGTGGCGAAATGGCAGACGCGCTGGCTTCAGGTGCCAGTGTTCGCAAGGACGTGGGGGTTCAAGTCCCCCCTCGCCCACAACTGAGTATTGGTAAGGTTTTCATCGTCGTGCAAGCATTTACAGAACTCCTCGATTCCCGCAGTTTGCTGTGGAATCTCACTCTTCGAGAGTTGCGCTCGAAGTACCGCCGATCATTCCTTGGCTGGGCATGGTCGTTGCTGAATCCCTTATCAAACATGTTGATTTACACCTTTGTTTTTGGCGTGGTGTTTGGTGCAACAGCACCAATTGGCGAGCCATCTGGCCTCAATGTGTATGCGCTGTACTTGTTGTGTGGAATTTTGCCCTGGGGATTTTTCTCCCAAGTCACCAACCTTGGAATGAACGCACTGCTCAGCAACGCGTCACTTGTTCGTAAAGTTGCCTTCGCACGTGAAACCCTCGTTATTTCCCAAGTCATTTTTTGTTTCGTGCAATGGTCAATTGAAATGTCACTGCTTGCAGTAGTGCTCATCGTTGCTGGAAGCCCAATCCTTCCTTGGCTACCGGTCACCATTTTGCTCATGGTGTGCCTCGCTGTTTATGGAGCTGGCTTCGCGCTTGCGCTTTCTGCAGCGGCCGTGTTCTTTAGAGACCTTCGATATTTGTGGACCATCTTGATTCAGGTGATGTTCTTTGCAACACCAATTATTTACACCCCAGATCGCCTAGAGGGAAAACTTCCTGCGGCACTTGATTTCATTCTCACCTGGAACCCAATGGCAGTGTTCATTCTCCAATTCCGCCACATGTTGTACGGAGGGTCATCTCCAAACTGGGGCGAAATGCTCTACGTGGTTGTGGTGTCAATCGGTGTGTTTATTGCAGGATGGGCAATCTTCTCGCGGCTCTCGCGTCGCGTTGCTGAAGAGCTGTAACAACAGTTACTGAATTGTCCACGTAGATGGAATTGAAACCAATCCATCTTCAAACAAATGTTCTTGGTGCACGTCGAAGCGAACCCAGTTTTGACAGTGGTCGTACTCGGTAGTGCCAGTTGAGTCTGTGCACGTTGCCGAAATGTAATACGTGCCCTCAAGCAGGGGAACGTGGGCAAGCGATACGCGCATGGTCGATGGTTCTGCAAGTGCGCGAATTGGTGGTCGTGCATTTTGCGATGTCGTTGACCACACCGTTTCTCCGCCAATTTTGGCAATTGAAACTTTGATGATTGGCGACACCAGTCGGGTTTGAGGCGTAATCGCTAATTCAATGCTTGCCGAATCTTGAGTGTTGATTCGTTCAACAGCATGGCCGTTGTCGTTTAGGAGCCGAATGGTGTTGAAGTGCGCTTCTCCGGTGCCCCAACGTTCACGGAAATCGGCATCTCGCTCGGTGTGTGTTGCGTAACTTTCACCCGTGTACGCAGCAATGACATCGGCAGATGGCCCGCGCATCTTGAGCTTGCCTTTTTCCAACCAGATCACTTCTTGGCACATGTTTTGCATGGCGGCAAGACCATGGCTCACCACAATGATTGTTTTACCGTCGCGACGAAACTCTTCGATTTTTTCCGAGCTCTTGCGTTGAAAGGCTTGGTCGCCTACGCCGAGCACTTCGTCAATCAGCAACACTTCTGGCTCAACGTGTGTTGCAATAGAGAAACCAAGTCGAACCGTCATGCCTGACGAAAAGTTCTTTACAGGTGTGTCAATGAAGCGCTCTAGACCAGCAAATTCAACAATGCTGTCAAATTGTTGGGTGATGTCTTTTTGTGACATTCCAAGAATTGCACCATTGAGAAACACGTTTTCTCGCCCAGATAGTTCGGGGTGAAAACCAGCGCCAAGTTCGAGCAATCCTGCGATTTTCCCGCGGACAGCAATGCGGCCACGTTCAGGGCGATAAATACCCATGAGGCATTTCAACATGGTGCTCTTCCCGGAACCGTTGGATCCGATAATTCCAAAGGTGGCGCTTTCCTCAACGTCGAATGAAACATCGTCGAGCGCCCAAAATTCTTCAAAGCGAGCACGTCGACCGCGAAGCAGTGCAGCCTTGATGTACCTGTTTCGCTCGTGATAGAGACGGAAGTTTTTCGATACCGATTCAACGGTAATTGCAGGTTTAGACATGCGCAGTTATTTTAGCGACTTTGCGCTCGTGAATAGCGGCTCCGCATGTTGTTGATCTGTGCGCGAAGGTTTGCGGGAAGCACTTTTGCATCCCAGTTAATGATTAATGAATCTGCATGTGCGAGGTAATACTCAAGTTCTTCATTAGGCAGTGACGAGTTCTCGTACCACGGCATGTGTCGCGCAACATATGGTGGAGCGCAACGAAGTGAACGATGATTGAGATGTCCTTCACCTGGTCGATACATGGCAAATGTTGTGTCAATGGGCGAAAAGAAGAGTCCTGGGTAGCGCTCATCTAGCCACCATTGCGATTCCCACTTCACCACGTCTTGAGCGTGTGAATAATGCTCAGGAATGTCGTCAATACGGAGCGAGAACCCAACCTTGTCAATGTCGGAGTAGGTATTTAAGGCGCGCTCAAAGTGTTCAAACACATCTGACGGGCATTCTTCACACGGCACGACATCGGGGTCGGTGACAACGAAGTGTGAGTCAAGTCCGAGCTCGAAGGCAAGCCCACTGAGCCACGGCGCACGATGGCCAAGGTTGATGTCGTTGTATCGAACGTTGTGTGGCGATGACTTGAGATACTCAACGAGCGGCGGATAGGTGCTTGCATTGTCACAGAGCCAAATGTTTTCTTGCCCTTGCGATTCAAGCCATGAAACAAGTTGTTGCAAGTGTGTAACGCGGTCCCGCACATTGATAATGATGGGGTATTGCTTCATTGCGCAGGGTTCTCGCGTTCTTTCAAAAAGGGCACGATTCGAATAAATCGCTGTCCAATGCGAAACGCACGTGAGGTTTCCACTTCGGCAACTCGCCCACGCAGCCTGTCTCGCTGGTCGGTCATTGCGGTGTAGATGGTTCCAAGATGCTCCAGCTCGGTGTTCACCTGTGCCAACTTGCTTTCAAGATCGTTTCGCTGTTCTACAACGGTTTCGAACCCGTCTCGGATAGTGATGAGCTCACGCTGCAATTTGACGAGTTCGGCAATTTTGCTCTCGGTGTACAAACTGATTTGCTCGTTTTTCATGCGCAAACCATGCGCTTCAGCGAGCAGTTCTTTAATCAGTTCGTCGCGGTCGTCTTCGCCAATTGACACATGTGCATCATATCTAGGCCTAGTTGGCCCATAACGAAAGCGATTTTGATGGCGAAGTAGATTGATATTCAATGCACTTCGCACCGGTCAACTCCCGATCAATTCTTCGGTGGACCGAGTACGCGTATGCAGCAGCGCTGATCTTTGTGCTCACACAAGGCCCGGTGCTATCCATGTGGTTTGCAAGCGAACAAGAGAATGCACGGCCTGCATTAGCGCCACAATTTGCAACGTACTTTCTGTTTCAGATTCCAGCATTGGTGTTTGTCTCGCGGCAGAAATTTACGTTGCGCGATGCTCGAGGACCACTTGGCCTTCTAGCAGTTTTCTGCATTTGGCTAACTGCGACAACGCTCTGGGCAACGAATGGCCAGCATTCTGCAGTCGAGTCAGTGTCGTTGCTAACAACGTTCGTGTGTGGTGTGTATTTCGCAAAACGATTTACGTTGAAAGAAAAGCTTGCAGTCATCGTTGTAGCAATGCAACCAGGACTCCTGCTTTCTCGTTATGCCATTGCGAACAACTGGAATATGTCACAGAGTGGTGAAGGTTTTTGGGTGGGCATTTATTTCAACCGCAACTCACTTGCCCCGGTGGCGATGGTCAGCGTTGTTTCGGCGCTTGCGCTGTTGTATGTGGCGTACATCAACAAAGACGACAAATTGCGAATCTACAAACTATGCGTATTAGCAAATGTTGTGCTGTTCGGGTTTGTGGTTGCCGTTCGAACGCATTCAAATACGCCATTTGGCGGACTGATTGCATTTATTGCGGTTTTCGTGTTCTGGCAAGCAGTGAGGAACTCACCTCTAAAGAAAAATCTGGGCGAAGCAAAACAGATCAACAAGGTGTATGCAGGATTTATTGCGTTAGCAGTGATGTGTTCATGGTTTGCTATTCAGTTTCAGTCAAAAGTTCTTCAAGCATTTGGAGAGACCGTTACTTTCAACGGGCGAAGTGAAATTTGGAAGTACAGCTGGAATGGGTTTCTCGAAAGACCACTGTTGGGTTGGGGTTGGTTATCAGCGTGGCGCTCATGGGCATTCATGAGGATGGATTTGTGGTGGACCGTCGAAGGAGTGTCCTGGTCGCACAACGCCTACTTGGATCTACTGCTTGGTGGTGGTGTGCTCGCCGTGTTGCTGTTTGCTGCCGCAGTGTTATGGGGTGTGTATCGATTAGTTCCGGCTCACAAAGATGATGCAACCCAGTCCTGGCCAATTGCATTCATCTTTTTTTATCTTGCGATGTGCACCCAAGAAAGCTTCATCATTGGAAACCACTTTTTATGGATGCTGTTTGTTGCGATATTGACTTCTGGAACAACTATTGCGAAGCAACCAGATCAATCATTAACTGCTTAGCATCTGTTGCAGCAACAGGTACCTCATTGGAAGAGATTGATGGAACCTGGACATGTGAAATAAGTGGGTGCGCTGGACGAACATCAGCCTCACCGTCTCCGAAGAGTTCTTCGTGCACTTTTTCTCCGGCCCGCAAACCAACAATTTCAATTTCAATGGTTTTGCCGGAATTGGTTACTAACTGTTTCGCAACATCGTAAATGCTGACTGGGGTTCCCATGTCCAACACCAACGCTTCGCCAGATTTGCCAATTGCGCCAGCTTGAATAACTAATTGAACGGCTTCAGAAATGGTCATGAAATATCGAGTGACACCGCGGTGGGTGACGGTAAGCGGGCCACCGTTTGCAATTTGATCACGGAATGACATCAGTACACTTCCACGCGATCCGAGCACATTGCCAAAGCGCACCGACATGTATTTACCTGAAGAAACAGTCTTGCCAAAGTGAGCAGTGATTCGTTCGGCAATTCGTTTTGAGTAACCAAGCACACTGATTGGGTTTGCAGCCTTGTCGGTAGAAATATTGACAAACACGCCAACACCCGCTTGGGCGGAAGCTTCTAGCAACGTAAGCGTTCCCAAAACGTTGGTTTGATATGCCTCAGTCGGGTACGTCTCAAGCAACGGAAGATGCTTCAGCGCTGCAGCATGGAAAACCACTTCAGGCTTGCGCGTATTGAAGATGTGTTTGATGGTTTCAGCATCACGAATATCGGCAAGAACCGTTTGCGGCGTATTCAACAATGCACGACCATGAATCGAAAGTTGCACTTCGTGCAGGGCGCTTTCGTCGCGGTCGAGCATGATGAGCTCTGCCGGGTTAAAGCGAGCAAGTTGTCTGCACAGTTCGCTACCAATGCTTCCGCCTGCGCCAGTAACGAGCACTCGTCGGTTCACAAGGTAATCAGAAATCTGTTGAAGGTCGATCACGATTTTGCGACGACCCAAGAGGTCTTCGTCGGTAAGGTCACGAATGTCGCTGGTATCGAGTGGTCGTTCGTTCAGGTTTTGTACTGCTGGTAGAACTTTCACATCCATGGAAAGCGCACGTGCACGTGCACTGATGTCGCTGATCAAAGTGCTGTCAGCTGAAGGGATGGCGATGAGCAATGTTGTTGCACCAGTGCGGGCACGTGCCTGCGCTAGTTGATCTCGTCCTCCAAGAACAGGAACTCCGGAAATACTCAAGCGGTGTGTGTCTGGGTTGTCATCAAGAAAACCCACGGGCAAATATGGTGACAACGGATTACGCATCAACGTATTCACCATTTGGATGCCGCCTTCTCCAGCCCCGTACACCAGAATTTTCGCAGCGGTAAGAGCACTTGGCCTTCGAATCTGCTCACGGACTAAACGCCACAGGTATCTGCTGCCAGCAACAAAACACAGACCGGCAAACCCGGCGAGAACGATGACGCTTCGCGGAAAGGGATTGAGTGAATTGTCAAAGAATCGAAGGACAAGAAGAATTGATGTGGTGATGAATGTTGCCAGAACCAGGCCGCCAACTTCATCGAAACTTCCGTACCGCCAACGGCGACGGTAAATACCAACTACGTAGCCAACAATTGCGTGCACAACCAGTACAAACGGCAGCACACGGATAACCGATGACTGGGTTGCGCCGAATGGGTCGTGGTGCCCCTGGTATTCAAAGCGAGCATACGAAGCCGCAATGGCTGTGAGCGACCAAGTTGCCATGTCAATAACGAATTGCGCAACCGAACTGAGCACAACAAAGCGCGGAGAATGAATCAAGCGCTCAATGGTGCTACGAACTCGATCGCTTACAACGTTCATGGCTGTTTAGATTGCTGAATCCGCAAGTAGCACGCCAAGCATCGGTTTCTGGGCGCTATCTAGTACAGACCATGTGGCGACAATTTCTTCGGTAATTGAAACCCCACGTGCAGCGAGGGTGATCATTCCGGAATTTGATGAGATCAAGTCGTTAGCCGTAAGGCTCGAAATAGGTGCGAGCGAAACAACCGTTACTCCCATTGAGGCAGTTACCGCATCAAGTTTTTCAGCCAGCTTTAGTGCTTCTGTTTGCTCATCAACTGGCACAAGAGCAACCGAAGAAATTGACAAAGCATGGGCTCGTGCAACTATTGCCGCCGCAACATGCTGAATGTTTGCCGACTCACTTGTCACCATGCCGATGAGTGATTGAGATTCAAACCGTCTGGTCAACTGGCTCAGCGAGCGCACTCGTTTGTCCATCAACGTGAGCTGCAGAGCGATGAGGAGTCCGACAAGTGCGCCACCGGCAAACCCGAATATATATGTGGAAGAATTGACAGATGAAATAGTTGCACCAACAGGAGTGACCGTAGTTGAGAGAAGCGCGAGCTCACCTTTAACAAGTGGCTTTGCTGCCTTAAGTGCTTCAATGCGCTCAATATTTGATTGTGTGTTTACTGGCAAAGATTCAAGTAATTGTTGCAGCCGGTCTAATCCGGAAACAATGCTTTGTTTCCGGATTTCTTGCAATTGAACTAAATACTCGTCAAGGGCTGTACTGCATCGTTCTTTGGATGAATCTGAACAATAGAAGATGTACTTAGGTGTACCTACCGAGAGAAATGTGAATTTTGTTAATCCATCACCTTGATTCGTGTTGATAAGTGAAAATCGCTGATCCTCACGTGAAACAGAAATCGAAACGCTGAACCCAATTTTCTCCTCAACTGTTTTGCGCATTGACTCTTCCTGTACTTGCAGCACTTGATTTTCAAAGCTAGGGAAAGGACTAATAGTTGCTGGATCAATGCCAACAAGAGAAAGCAATGCTGTTTCATCACGGGACTCATAAGTTCGAACCACTTCAGTAGTTGATGGCACAGTTGAAAGATCGCTCTCTTGTGACCACATGGCTACAACACCTATAAGTGCTGCAATGAGCACGATCCACCATCGGGCAATAATTCCCTTGGCTACTGGAATGAGTTCAACTTCTCCGACTTCACGATTCAAGATTCCCATTGCAAAACAGCCTACCAGTGGGTGTTTCCGCTGATTTCCAATGGTTCTAAGTGGTGCAACCGTTTTGACACCCATCCATGTCACCATTGATGCAATGGATAATTACCCCCACCATCCAGCAGATGATCTTGCGCGCATTCTGTCGTATCAGGACGCACGCGACGAATCATCTCTCATCCATGAAGTTGCGCCAGAGATGTATGCCATGTCGTGCTGGACTCCAGAGTTTTGTGCAGCGCTTATTCGCGCCGCCGACCTTGTTGGGGGCTACACATCGCACGAAAGCGACCCAGTTCCCGGCCAGGAAATTTCGCTTGCTGCAATTAGCCCAAGCTTGTTTGAAGCGGTGCAGAACGACATGGGTATGCGCATCTGGCCTCAACTTCAGCAGCATTGGCCATTAATTGATTACCACGGCATCAACGACGCGTTCATTATTCGCTACGAAGTTGGTGGGCAAGAAGAACTGCGCATTCATCACGATGTTGCACAAGTGTCTGCAAGCGTGAAATTGAACAGTGATTACACCGGCGCCGAACTGCAATTTCCACGCCAAGAGTTCTCCAATGCCAATCTGGCAGTTGGGTCATTAGTTGCATGGCCAAGTTTGGTTACCCATCCACATCTCAGCGCACCAATTACTAGTGGCGTGAAATACAGCCTCACCATTTGGTTTGAACTTCCACTTTCACTGCAATGAGTAAACAAAGAGTTATTAGCGCTTTGGCGATGGCTGCGTGTTGTTTGATGCTGTCGGCTTGCGGTCAATGGACTTCGGCGCAAAGCGTTCCGACAACACAGTTGGTTACGACAACGACGACTGAACCCGAGGTCATCTCGGCGTCAGGGCAGCGCAGCGGTGTGTCAACGAAAGCCGCACAGAAAAAACTACTGAGCCTTGGCTTCTGGTTGCTTACTCCAAGTGGAAAGTATGACGAGACAACTCGTCAAGCAGTGATGGCATTTCAGAAGTACTACCAGCTGCGTCCGACGGGAAGCATGAATGACGCGACGGCATTTCTTCTCGACAAAATGGAGATTCGTCCGCAAGCTCAAGCAACCGAAGGAACGTTGGCCGAGGTTGACAAGACACGACAACTGTTGTTCCTTGTGGAAGACGGCATTACCAAACATGTCATCAATACATCTACAGGTGACGATCGCCCGTATGTGGAGCCCGACATGAATACACCTGGTGTACTCATTCGAGGAACCGCAATAACCCCAGTGGGCAAGTTCAAAATGAATCGCGAACGACCAGATGGATGGTGGGTTGGAGATTTAGGCCAGATCTATAGGCCAAAGTATTTCATTGGTGGTGTTGCAATTCATGGCTCGCAAACCGTTCCTGCATACCCAGCAAGTCACGGTTGTGTGCGCGTTACAACAGCCGCAATGGACATGATTTGGGACTCAGGCCTGCTCCCATTGGGTGCCGACATAGTGGTGTACGGAGAACTTAACTAGTTCGTTTGCGTACAGAAAGCTTGTGATCATCGGCGTTTAGGCACGCTCCATCACTTAGCTGAAACTTCCACCCGTGCAAGGTGCACACCACGTGGTCGCCTTCAATAACACCAAATTCAGACAGGTCAGCTTTGCGATGCGGGCAGTATCGCTGCATGACATAGCCACCAATTTCAATTTCATTTGACACATCATCTTGCGCACCACTCTTGCGAGCAACTTCTTGCTCTGCACGCCGCATGCGTTCAACTGACAGGCTCTTGAAAAAGTTATATAGGTATTCGTTGTACGAACCGTCGCGCCACGCAGTGAAACGGCAAGACAGGAACAACGAGTTCGACCAGTCGACTGCTTTCTGTCGAACAACACCCTCGAGTAATGGCCGGCCAATCTCCATTCGGAATTTAATCGGCTCATTGTTGTAAGCAGAAATCTTTCCGTTTGGAAAATCAATCAAGATGTTTTCGCCTTCGGTTTTCACTAAGCAGTTACCACCGATGGCAGTGCGCAGCGACGGAGCCATTGCAAGCAGCGGTTCCCACCACGCTTGAAGTTCGCTCACCAAGTTGGTGTTGCTGACCAGCCACGATGCTTTGGTGTTGCGCAACCACTCAGCCCAGTCGGCTTGGTACTCCAAGAGGTATTCACGCTTATGAACAAATGGTCGCTGCACTGCGTCATCGCTGACGCAGTGTTTGATCTGAATTTCATTTGGTGAAACAGAAATTGCCGTGCCCGGAATATTCATGACGGCATTGTTGTTGCCATGCTTTGCAAGACGAGCAATGAACTCTGTCTGGTCGGGGAAGATGGACAGTTCATCACCATCAATCATGTTGATGGAAAATAAATCTTCGTCGAGGAAACATGGTGGGCCAGCCGATGGAACTACTACGCGAGCACCGATTGCTTCGACGTAACGAATTGATCGAGCGAATTGACTCTCTACTTTGCTGTTAGCAAGCGCCATCAGTTCTTCACGCAGTTGGTCGTACACCATGGGGTACCAAATAGCGCCGCTGAATTGCAGCCAATGCATATCAACTGGCCCGTGTTGCAGTAACTCAGTAAGGTCACCGGTGCGACAGTCGTTCTGGTTCACGAGTCGCGACGTTCCATCTTCAACCACCATCGCCGAATCACCACCAGGGCCATCCGCAATTGCGGTCTCAACATGAATGGCTACGCGAAGACCATCACCCAAGTCGGTCATTATTCCGTTGCGTGTGCGAATGAAGTTGGTGAAACCAAGTCTGTTGAGCTGACGTTCGAGTTCGCGTGTTGCAAAGTCGGGTAACAACACGGGTGTTGACTTATCAATGTGGTTGGCTAGCCATGCTTCATCTAAGTGGTCACCGTGTTGGTGCGAAATATATAGATAGTCAGGGTGCTCAAGTTTCTCCATGACTTCACTTGGCAGCTGGTCGTTACGGGGGAACACAAACCACGAAGCCCAAAAGGCTGGAATAAACCATGGGTCGCACACAATGGTGCGCGAGCCAGATTCAATCAAAATGCCAGCATGCCCAATGGACGTGGCTTTCATCGCGAGTTAGGCGATTGGTGGGTCGGTGAACTGTTGGCCACCGCGCGCAACATGTTCGGTCCACTCGCTGCCATCCCAGTAGCGAAGTTCAAATCTGTTTGACGGATCTGCGTACCACGCTGCTGGCGCAGCGGCGCTAGATGATGTCGTTTCAGTGACGGTGATGTGTGTAGTCACCGGAGTTGACACCTGGGTGTTTGGAGTTGCACCCTGCGTTGGCCGACGAAGAAATGCGCAGTATCGGCCGTCAAAAGTGGTGACAATGTCGACCACTTCCCATCCTTCAGCCGACTTCTTGGTGAGCTCGGCAGCGAGCGACTCCGGGCTGGAATTGAAAGGATTAAATGCCACGTATTCGTACATGGACTTCAGGCTAGTGCTGGGCACAACGAATAAATAGGTCGGGAGCCAATGTGTGAACGGCGTAACCTCATTATGTGGCTTCAGCACTACGAATTGGATTCTTCGGACCATCGGGCACGTTTACCGAACAGGCACTGCGTACGCAAGCAGACTTAGCCAAGGCAACGACAGTTCCGTTTCGCACGGTTCCCGATGTGCTCGATGCAGTGGAGTCTGGAGAAGTCGATCTTGGCTTCGTACCAATTGAAAACTCCATTGAAGGCACAGTGAACTTCACACAGGACGCATTGGTATTCGATCACGATCTACTGATTCAACGCGAAGTGGTGTTGGATATTGAGCACTGTGTTTTGGCAAAGAAAGGCGCAACGCTTGCAGGAATTGAAACTCTGTTTTCTATTCCCGTGGCAACTGCGCAATGTCATGAATATGTGCGCACCAATTTGGGCAAAGCCGATGTTCGTGCAGCAAACTCAACTGCAGAAGCAGCTCGCATTGTGAGCGAAAGCGGTGGCAACACCACTGCAGCAATTGCTCCACGCAACGCTGCGAAGGTGTACGGACTTGAAGTCATTGCAGACAACATTGCCGACCACGCAGGAAATCAAACGCGATTTATTTTGGTTGGCAAGAACACCATTCCTTCACCAACTGGGCACGATCGCACCGCGCTCGTGGTGTTTCAACGAGCAGACGAACCAGGCAGCTTGATTTCCATTTTGCAAGAGTTCGCTGCACGCCGCATTAACTTGTCGCAACTACTATCACGCCCAACAAAGCGCGGCGGACTTGGCGATTATTGCTTCGTTATTTATGCAGACGGCCATGTGAAAGACGAATTGATGGCCGATGTGTTGCGCGAGCTTCGCGCCAAGCAGGGTGCAGTGAAATTCCTTGGTTCGTACCCCGCAAGTGGAGAGCATGCTCATTCTGCACGCGAACACGCAGACGCCAGATGGAAAGAAGCCGATGATTGGGTTACTGCGCTGAGAGAGCGAATTGCCCGCTAGCGTTTCTGAACGGAACGGTGGCAGAGTGGACAAACGCATCC
>ENA-OUVC01001014-OUVC01001014.1-marine-metagenome-genome-assembly--contig:-NODE-1014-length-17245-cov-3.669851_pt1 | contig 17245 bp, 11 predicted proteins | sample MGYA00248622_ERZ508571 | MGnify/ENA primary metagenome ERZ508571 (study PRJEB26236, sample SAMN06267175) | marine metagenome | isolation source: Columbia River Estuary | place: USA:Columbia River... | reverse complement strand
TAGGAACCCATTCACAACATGCCGCATTACCTACTTGCCCGTGACCAGACATCCTGGTTTTAATTTTGAACATTTGCGAAGTATCTGAAAGCACCACCGGTTTATTTTGAAGCACTACATCATTGGCCATTTGCCCATAATTGTAAGATCTCCAATCTGCCCAAATCGGCTCACGTTTATGAACATCTCTCGGAGGAATTCCTTTCACAAAAGCAAATTTTAAATCCAATAATTCTTGCGTGTTGTGTGCCGCTAGATCAACCACACCATGCAAATACTGCTGATAATCTGTTACATCATAAATCCAACTAAACCCATTTGGACCTAAATCGAAGTTGATACCATAGGGCGTAATGTATCGAGCAATTTCAACATCTTTTACAATTTCATACGGTTGTTCATGGTAAAGAATGGTATCATTAATTAGTTGCAAATCGGAGCTTACAACACCCGTAGACACCACAGCACCTTGCGGACTAAAGGTGTATGAAGAACCTTGTGGAACCCCACGGTAACTGTTCACGATTTCGAAATGGCGATTAACTGCTGCTTGCTCAAAAATCACAACCGGTTCAATTGGTTTGGCTTGAGATACCATGGTCGTTTGAACAGCACCTGAAACAGCTCCTTGTCCAAAAGCAACAACAGGACGTTCAGTAAGTGTTTGAACCCCCGCTACAGGCGATGTCGACTTGATCATGGATCCAGTAAGTGGATCGAAACCATCCGAAAGCATTAACTTGTAATCGTTAGGAGAACGGTCGTCGGCATAATTGACATCATCAAAATCATAATAAGTCATTAGGGCATTATAGTTGGGGTGACTGTTATCGATCTTTTCTTTGAAATTCGCTAAAATGGTGGCTGAATCTAACGCGGCTTTGAACACACGAAATTCATCCACTTGTCCTTTCCATTTAATGCCATAATCACGACTTGCCCCAAGTACAAAGCGATGAATATAACCAACTGGACGGTTCAAGTTAGTTCCGGAATGCCAGGTGTGGCCATTTTTATAAATAAACATTTGACCAGTGCTTTGCTTTTTAACGAAGGCCCAATGGTTCCAATTGTTATCAATTTCTCCTGCAGTCATGGGCTTGTTGATTCGGTCATACCCCGTATGATTTCCCGCATCCCAATAGATGTTGTTATTGCTCCATGGCATGTGAATGTTTAATACCCGGTTGTTTAAGGTGTCGTATGCCTCAAGAATGGTTGTATTTGTTCCATTGTTCGCATTTCCTTTTGCCCAAAATTCAATAGTCACATCTCCAGCGATTAAGGTATCAGACAGTTCAAGCATGCTGTAATTTGTTCCATCAAAATCAATTGCGCCATTACGACCATCAAAATAGTTCGAAGAAAGTCCAGCACCTGTTTCTGCTTGAAAACTGTATTGAGAAAGGGTTGACGTTTCTGAATCAAAACTTAATTGTACAATAATGTTTTGGGTACCATTCCATGCAAAAGGTTGGAAGAACAAAAAGCGGTTTGCTCCCAATTGCATCGTTCCAGCATTTACAGTTTGATTGTAAACTTCTGTGAAGGCTCCAGTTATCAATTGATTTAAGCTGCTTAGATTGGTTCCAAGTAAGCTAATTTTTGGAAAGGAAAGCCCTTCATTCTGTGCCAGGTTAGAAACAAATAAAGATAAAGACTGCAAATCACCCGCTTGTACGCCTGCGGCGAGTAATTCTTGAGCAGTGACCAAAAACTGATAGGTTCCTCCGTTACTTTGTGTATGAAAGGGAAGTGTAGTTGCACTATTACCTATGTTAACCACGAAATCTTGCAATACTTCACCGGTACGGAAGGATTGATTGGTTTGATAAACATTCGCAAAAGCAGCTCCTGCATTCGCGGAATTATAATTGATCAATAGGGGTGCTTGAAAATTTGCAAGATACTTAGCGCCTTCACGCTTGACGGAATCAAAATCTCCGGTGTGATCAAACACTCGAGTATAGGTTAAATAATCCCATTCTCCACAATCGTATTGATCCCATGTGGTTAAGGGACTACATTTGAGTTTGTAATACATCAACACCTTTTCGAAGCGCTGCGTGTCTAAACTGGCTGGGAAGGTAAATTGGTCGTGACGATTCGTAATGGAGTCAAATGTGAAGGTTTGAACCCAGGTAGTATCTTGTGCAAAAGCACTTGAAAATAAGGTGATTGAAAGCAAGGTAGTAAGTAAAACTCTCATAGATTAGCTATTTTAGCAAAAATACAATACTTGTCAGTATAAAACGAAATTCGGACAATATTTCCGTATTGAATTGATGGCATGCAGATTGAAACATCAATTGTCATTCGGATGAATTCGGGATAAGTCAAAGAATCCATTAACTTCATCTGCCAAAATGTCAACTTATGGACGAACAAATAATACATATAGACCTCTTTTCGAAAATCGATAACGATTCAGAATTTATTCCATTAATCACTGCGGAAGAAGAGGAGTCGGTAAACAACCAAGCCTTTCCGGAGGAGTTACCAATTTTACCACTTCGGAACAATGTTCTTTTTCCCGGTGTTGTGATTCCTATTACGGTAGGACGTGATAAATCTATCAAACTGATTCAAGACTCAAACAAGGGAAATAAAATCATTGGAGTAGTTTCTCAAAAGAACCAAGAACAGGAATCTCCGAATTTCAACGACCTGCATACGGTGGGTACGGTAGCACAAATCATACGCTTGTTAAAAATGCCTGACGGAAGTTCTACGGTAATTATTCAAGGAAAACGTCGTTTTGAAATTGAAACACCCTTACAAACTGAACCTTACATGAAGGCAAAAGTTAAGGTGTTCAAAGAAACAAGTGTCTCCAAAAAGGACAAAGAGTTAAGCGTAATGATCAATACGATCAAGGAATTAGCCTTACAAATCATCCGAGACAGTCCAAATATTCCATCTGAGGCACAATTCGCGCTCGGAAACATTGATAGCCCAACCTTTTTGGTGAATTTTATCTCATCTAACATGAACGCCGACGTTTCTAAAAAGCAAGAAATGCTTGAAGAAATGGATATGAAAAAACGTGTCATGATGGTGATGGAGCATCTGACCTTGGAAGTTCAAATGTTGGAAATGCGCAATGAAATCCAAAATAAGGTAAAACGTGATTTAGACCGCCAGCAACGAGAATACTTCTTGCATCAACAAATGCGAACGATTCAGGATGAACTGGGAGATAATCCACAAGATCAAGACGTAGCTGAGTTTAGAGAACGCGCCACAGCCAAGAAATGGAGCGAGAACGTAGAAAAATCGTTTTACAAGGAATTAGACAAATTGCAACGAATGAACCCTCAGGGCGCAGAGTATACCGTTCAGATGAATTTTCTAGATGTTATGCTGGATCTTCCCTGGAATGAATATACAAAAGATAACCTCGATTTAAAACGAGCAAAAAAAATCCTAGAGCGCGACCATGCTGGATTGGAAAAAGTAAAAGAACGCATCCTGGAATATTTAGCCGTGCTAAAAATTCGAGGCAACATGAAGTCACCGATCTTGTGTTTTTATGGTCCTCCAGGCGTTGGTAAAACCTCCTTGGGGAAATCAATTGCCGAAGCGTTGGGAAGAAAATATGTACGTATGTCTTTGGGCGGACTACATGATGAAGCGGAAATTAGAGGTCATCGTAAAACCTACATTGGTGCTATGCCGGGCCGTGTGATACAAAGTTTGAAAAAAGCAGAATCAGCCAATCCGGTATTCGTCTTGGATGAGATTGATAAACTCGGAAGAGGATTCCATGGTGATCCTTCCTCTGCTCTGTTAGAGGTGTTAGACCCAGAACAAAATGGCGCATTTTACGACAATTATGTGGAAAATGAATTCGATCTATCTAAGGTGCTTTTCATTGCCACAGCGAATAGTCTTGGCGACATCCAAGGTCCGTTGCGCGACCGTATGGAAATCATTGAAGTCAATGGATATACCGTTGAGGAGAAAATTGAAATTGGAAAGAAACACCTCATCCCAAAACAACTTAAGGAACACGGATTGAATGCGAAACAGTTCGATTTGGAGAAAGCAGCCCTAGAGCAAGTGATTCTTTCTTACACCAATGAATCGGGTGTTCGTGGGTTAGATAAGCAACTAGCCAAACTAGTACGTTCCAGAGCGAAGCAAATCGCGAATGAAGAACCTTATGAAATCACAATTAAAACGGACGATTTATTTAACTTTTTAGGAGCAGGTAGAAATCAGTCCAAGAGCATTACGAACGACGTGGCGGGTGTAGTTACTGGATTAGCTTGGACCGCGGTTGGTGGAGATATCTTATTCATTGAATCTTCCATTTCTCAAGGAAACGGTAAATTGACCCTAACTGGAAACTTAGGAGATGTTATGAAGGAAAGTGCGGTTATTGCCTTAGCATTTTTGAAATCCCACAGTGATTGGTTGAGTTTACCGCAAGCGGTATTTAACGACCATGATGTTCACCTACATGTTCCGGAAGGAGCTACTCCAAAAGATGGCCCGAGTGCAGGAATCACTATGCTTACTTCGTTAGCGTCCTTATTCACCCAACGTAAAGTGAAAAAAGACCTTGCCATGACCGGAGAAATCACGCTTCGAGGCGAAGTGTTACCAGTTGGGGGAATCAAGGAAAAGTTATTGGCAGCGAAGCGTTCAGGCATCAAAGAGGTGATTATGTGTAGTAAGAATAAACAGGATGTGGAGGAAATTGAAGCGCGTTACCTGAAGGGATTGAAGATTCACTATGTTGAACACATGAAATCCGTGCTAGACCTTGCCTTAACGAAAGAAAAGGTGGCAGAGCCAATTATCATAGAGCCGAAGAAGAAAAGCTAGTCCCAGTTTTCGGTATCGTTTTCTTTCATGAGTTTAATCCAGTTTTCATCCGGATCAAGTTGATCACGCAAGATCTCTGCGTATTCGTCTGCGTTCAATTCAAAGCGAGCGACTTCGGTACCCGTGTAGTCTTCGATTGAATCCAACAAGGGAATTTCCCCTGTACTACAAAAACTCAAGGCCTGCCCTCTTCGGTTCCCCCTACCCGTTCGTCCACAGCGATGCACATAATTTTCAGGATTATCAGGGAGGTCATAATTGATTACATACTCTACCTCAGGAATATCAATTCCTCTACATGCAACATCCGTAGTAACCAATACTTTATTGGCACCAGAACGAAAGCGTTCCAAGGTATTAAACCGTTCGCTCTGCTCTTTCCCTCCATGTAAAATTTCTACCGAAATACCGATGCGTTCCATGGCTTTCTGCACGCGTTCAGCGCGCACTTTGGTACGGACAAAAATCATAAATCGTTCCTCAGGATACTCGGTCAGGATATTTTCTAGAAAAAATCGCTTGTCGTCCATCTCCACCATCATGACCTGATGATCTACATTTTTTGACACGGGATTTCCCGGGGTAATTTGAATACGAATGGCATCTTTTACCACATCATAAGCCAACGATTTAATTTTCTTATTGATGGTTGCAGTAAAGAACAAAGTTTGCAAATACCTCGGCAACTTACGTTTCGCATCCACTATGTCACGAGCAAAGCCCAAATCAAGCATCAAGTCTGCTTCATCGAGCACCCACATCTTAACCGTAGAAATATCCAAATACCCCTGGGCGATCAAATCGAACATTCGTCCGGGCGTGGTAATTAATATTTGGGTGTTTTCTTTAAGCTTTTTAATTTGACTTTCCTGTTCTACTCCACCGATTAAGGAAAGAATACTTATGGATAAATGTTTGCTCAGGTCAAGAAAAACCTGTTCAATTTGTCTTGCTAACTCGCGGGTTGGCACCATGACCAAGACCTGAACCCCGGATTTCCGGGCATATCCATTTACTTTATGGAGCAATGGAATTGCAAATGCTGCGGTCTTTCCTGTTCCGGTTGGCGCTACCGCCATGACATCTTCTCCGTTTAGAATGTGCGGAATAACCTTGTATTGAATGTCGGTTGGGCGCTTATACCCCAACTCTTCAATGGCTTGTAAGATAGACGGATGAATGGGGTAATCCTTGAACTTCATGGCTCAAAGGTACGCAATCTCCTTAATTCTGATTGAAAAGCTTTTCTACTACTTCAAATCGGTAAGCAAAAATGGATTCTAGTTTTTTCCGAATAAACAAGGCATGCATTAATCGACCCAATATCCCAAGTGGCAATTGATAGCTCACGATATCGGTCATTTCAACAGAATCACCTAAGTCTTTAAAATGGTGTTCGTGATGCCAAATGGTATAGGGACCAACCCGCTGTTCATCCACAAAGAATGCATTTTCTCTCACTGTTTTGATCTCGGTAACCCAACGCATTGGAATACCAAGCAAGGGTTTTACGGTATATTCGATCATGAGGCCTTCGTACATTTTTTCAGGCACTTCGGTCCGAACCACGAAACCCATAGACGAAGGCGTAATTTTAGAGAGGTTATTGGGTGAGGAAAAGAAATCCCAACAGGTATCTATGTTGGTTTTTACAAGTTGTGTGCGTTTGAGTTGGTACATACAGAAGTAACAACTGAAGGCCTAAAAGGTTGACATGAGCTCAGTATATTCACCCCACTTCCCGATATCTAACATCATCCATCCAACGCAGTTTATGCATTTCTCCAACTTCGAGGGAAAAGTATTCAAAGGTTTCACTAACTACGCCTTTGAGGCGATAAATACCTTTTCCTTGAAAGGGGTATTTCCTACCGGATTCTGGAAAATGAACGGTATCTAGGGTATCTCCATGAATGTCGAGAAAGGTACCAAAATACATGTAATCGCCCTTACTCGTTTTAGATTTTTTAACCGCCACCAAGTAGCCATACGTTTCGATATGCCGTCCGCGGCTGTAAGGAATTTGAGCGGCCGGTGTGTGTTCAGGAATAGCATCCGAAAGTAAGTCGAAGGGATTACACAAGGGAAAACCCAACAAATCCAATTGATCAAATACAAGTTCCATGGGATGCTCCTCAAAATCGGGCAATACGAAGTCCTGTACAGGCGCAACGAACAAGCCTTCTTGTACTGATTTCACCGGTGCTTTATACAAGCGATAATGCGCACGCCAAAGCAATTGCTTGCGCGAAACCCCAAAGGAACGAAAGGCTCCGATTCGAATCAAAATAGCCAATTGATCCAGGGGCACGCGTACGCGGTTCAAAAAATCCTCAAAATCTTTAAATTCACCATACTTCGTGCGCTCTTCAAGCACATGACGAAGCACCTCTACCTCCAAGCCTTCTACTAACACAAACCCTAAAATCAAGCGCTTACCGTATAGCACACAGGGATGAAATCCTTTTTGAATGCAGGGAGGATCAATCTGTGCCCCATATTTACGGGCCTCATGCACATAAATTTCGGTGCGATAATAGCCGCCAAAATTATTCACGGTAGCGGTCATATACTCTAAAGGAAAATGTGCTTTCAGGTAAAGACTTTGGTAACTTTCTACCGCATAGGATGCTGAATGTCCTTTAGAAAAGGCATAACCCGCAAAACTGGCAATTTGGTTCCACACGGCATCAATGAGCTCTTTGGCATAGCCTCGGGTGGCACAATTCCCGTAAAATGTCTCCTGCACCTTCGTGAATTCATCCCGCGAACGAAATTTACCAGACATGCCCCGCCGCAAAACATCCGCCTCAGCCAAACTCAAGCCCGCAAAATAATGCGCTACCTTGATTACATCTTCTTGATACACCATCACCCCATAGGTTTCTGGCATAATTTCCAACAAGAGCGGATTCGCCTTAGCTCTTCGTGCTGGATCTCGGTGACGTAAAATATACTCGTTCATCATTCCTGACTGAGATACTCCTGGACGAATAATTGAACTCGCCGCAACTAATTCAAGGTACGTAGCGACCTTCAACTTCACCATAAGCATACGCATCGCTGGAGATTCCACATAAAAACACCCCAAGGCCTTCGCCTCCAACAACATAGCCCTGATTTTAGCATCCTCCTTGAATCGCTGTATGTTGTGTATGTCTTCCAAGGGCGCCTCGGGTTGATTATACGCAATGATGTCCAAAGCTTCACGAATTTTCCCCAATCCACGCTGACTTAATACATCAAACTTATACAAGCCCACATCTTCAGCCTCCAACATCGAAAATTGCGTAGTAGGAAATCCTTTCGGTGGCATAAAGGTGGCTGAAAACCATGTAATGGGATGTTCACTAATGATGATTCCCCCAGAATGCACACTCAAATGAGAAGGCATGTCTTGCACATACGAGGCGTAGCGCAACACGAGAGCCGACATGCTGTCTAACTGATTCGGAGGAATACTTCGGTTGCTCAGTTTATCAATTTCGGTCTTGGGCAAGCCAAATACCTTGCCCAATTCACGCACGGTGGCCTTATATTGAAAGGTATTGTAGGTGCATAACCATGCAGCGTTTGGGTATTTTTCAAAAATGTAGCGTACAATCTCATCGCGGTCTTTCCAAGAAAAATCGATATCAAAATCGGGTGGATTTTTTCGGTAGAGGTTGATGAACCGTTCAAAATACAGGTCTAATTCTAGCGGATCTACATCGGTAATGCGCAAGAGGTAAGCCACAATGCTGTTTGCCCCGCTGCCTCGCCCTACGTAAAAGCATCCCCGAGAACGCGCATACGAGGTAAAATCCCAGGCAATCAAAAAATAGGATAAATAGTCTTTTTGAGCAATGAGGTCGATTTCTTTTTCAATGCGTTCCACAATCTCATCATTCAGTACCGGGTAGCGGTACGATATCCCCTCTGCGCACAACTTTCTTAGCAGTTGTTCATCCATCGCTTTTGACCCCGCATAGGAAATTGGATTTTGGGGTAAGGCATCTTCTCCAAACGCAAAAGAAACCTCGCAATCTTCCATGCACTGCTGGGCTCTGTTCCAAAAATCAATGGATTCGCCACACGCATCAATCAAGGCTGTTTTAGCCAGTAAAAACTCATTCCCCCGCGCATGCCACTCCGCAGGGAGTTTAGACAACAAGACATTGTGATGAATTGCCCGAAGCAAGCGATGCGTATTAAAATCCCGTTTCGTTTTAAACATCATGGGACTTAGCAGCACCACCTTCTCTCGATCGTATTTCTGCGCATAACGAAACTCCCACTGCGCTAATTCGGTAAGATCGATCTGAAAGAATTCATGTGAAAACAAGGGACGTTGCAGCTGAGCTTCCAGCGGATAAAACACCCAACAATTGGAAAAATGAGGCAATACCGATGGAAATGATTTTTCCTCATGGAGGAAGGGCGTAATAAAGCGATTCATCTCATGTATGCCGCGGTTATTTCGTGCCATCAGGGTGGCCACCGCATGTATTCCATTGCGTAATTCAACACCAACCACAGGACGTATGCCTTGCTTTTGCGCTTCACGCACGAAGGCTAAGGCCGATCCTGTATGGTTAATATCGGCTAGAAACAAGCACTCATACCCTGCCTCTACGCCCCATTGGACGAGCGTTTCAGGCGCGTAAACGCCATACTTCAAACTGAAATAGGAATGGATTTTCATTGAGGCCTCACTTAAATTCGTCGATTTGCTAATAAGGGCGGCGCTTCACCGTCAAAGGGATTCCACCGTCCGATGGTCCGAGCCTCCATCCCCAAGGCACGAATTACTGCACGATCCCCATACCGGATGCGGATACGATCCATGGCTTGATACAAGCGTGCATAATCTACTTGGTCGTCAAACAAGCTCAACTGATGACTTCCTCCCACGAGGTCGCTATACCGTACCCCAATTAGGCGAACCAATAAGCGTCGATTGTAGATTCGATCAAAGAGTTCAGCGACCAAGGGTAATAAATGATGGTCGGCGGCGGTGTAAGGTATCTTACGTTGCAGGGTTTGTGTTTGAAAATCGGAGAAGCGAATCTTAACCGTTACACAACCGCTTAACTTGCCTCCCCTACGCAACTGAAAGGCTAAATTTTCAGCCATGGCACTTAAAATGGCTTGAAGTTTACGCACATCAATGGTGTCGTGATCGAATGTGCGTTCGGTTGAAATAGATTTCCGTTCCGTGTGTTGAATGACCGGGGACGGATCAATTCCCTGTCCTTTTTTCCAAATCGTTACGCCGTTTTCTCCGAGGGCGTGTTCCATCAGTTGCACGGGTAATTCTTGTAGGGTTTGTATCTTTCGAATGCCTAGATTACACAGTGTTTGATATGTTTTCGTTCCTACCATGGGAATCTTAGCCACCGATAAGGGAGCTAAAAAGGCACGTTCATCTCCGTGTGATATAATCCGCTGGTTATTCGGCTTTGCTTCGCCGGTAGCAACTTTAGAAACCGTTTTATTTTGGGAAAGACCAAACGAAATAGGCAAGCCGGTTTCTCGAATGATTTTTTGACGCAATTCACTGGCATACGTAAGGGTTCCAAAGAAACGGTCCATGCCCGTAAAATCCATATAAAACTCATCCACCGAAGTTTTTTCATACAGTGGTGAGGCTTCCCGAATGATGTCAGTAACCATACGGGAATAGTAACTGTAGGTCTCTGAATTCCCCTTAATTACAATGGCTTCTGGACAGCGTTCCTTGGCCATTTTCATTGGCATAGCCGAATGAATCCCAACACGTCGCGCTTCATAGCTGCATGAAGCCACAACGCCACGGTCGCTGGTCCCTCCAATAAGAATAGGTTTTCCGTTGAGGCGACTATCAAGAAGCCGCTCACAGGAAACAAAAAAGGTGTCTAAGTCCATATGGACAATATTGCGCAAAAGAGCCATGGATAATGTGTTAAATTATACCGTACTGCGCGTTGAATTGCTATCTTTGAGTGACACAAAAGTAAGATAAATAATTATATTCTAATCAATTTTTTAGATTAATTTTTAATCAAATGAAGTTAAAGTTTTTATTTATTGGAGCCAGCATCGCATTACTCACGTTAAATTGCGGTACAAGAAATCAAAAGAAAAAACCTTCGAATCCGAAAACACCTGAAGTAGTTGAAACAAAACCCAAATACGATAGCATATGCATAAGCGACAAGGGATTGACCGGTTATTTCAAGGGACCAGAATACAACGAAGCGGGAGATATTGCGCATCAGTTTTCAAATACGGTAGCCAACCGCGTAGGTGAATACCTAAAAGATCGGTATTCTAAAAAATGTTACTTAAAAGTAGACTTGGATGGAATCAAAATCATCACGAAGGGTTTAAATCAAGTAGATAGCGTGTATTATGCCATTGAGATGCCATTTAAACGGGTGGCCAAGTGTGATGCGTTTACTGGAATAGAGCATTGCGGGAGTTGGAATTACCAACCTCGCATGATATTAAACAAACGTTTTAAAGAGCTCAAAGAAGGATTATCGGAACGATGCAGTGTGGGGAATTCAGCGTATAAATTTTACAAAACCGAGGAAGGATTTCAAGAATATTGGATCCAATTTAAACACAAAAATTACCAGTCCGACTGCAACAAACAATAAAATTTGTTAAGGAATATAAAGGCACCCGAAAAGATAGTAGCTTTGATAAAAATTAGTATCACATGAAAAAAGGAATTATTGCATTGATCGCGATTGGCGGAATTTTATTTATTGGACTTCTTGGTTTTTTAGCCTATTACAATGCCTATAACAACGCGGTTGGCCTACAAGAAACCGTTGATGAAAAATGGGGTAATGTACAATCAGCCTATCAAAGACGGTTGGATTTAATTCCCAACCTTATGAAAACGGTAAAGGCAGCAGCGAAGAATGAAAAAGAAATCCTAACCCAGGTAACACAAGCGCGAGCTGGAATCGTGGAAGCAAAAACACCCGAGGATATGGAACTAATGGGTAAAAAAATCAATACGGCCATCAACTTGATGTATGAGGCGTATCCAAACATACAATCCACGCAAAATTTCCGCGACTTCCAAGTGCAATTGGAAGGAACTGAAAATCGGATTAAACGTGAACGGGATGTGTACAACGAATCCGTTAAAAACTACAATACCCATATTCGCGGATTCTTCACGAGCATGTTCTTAAACAAAGAAACCTTCCCTAGAAAAGAAATGTTCAAAGCGATGACTGGAGCTGAGAAGGCGCCAGACGTTAACTTTGAATAAGATGCTAAGCGAACTTGACAAAAAATCGGTAGTTAACGCGATTCAGTCCGCAGAAGAATTAACCAGTGGTGAAATTCGTGTTCACATCGATAGAAAAGGTGGAAAAGAGCCATTCAAAGAGGCAACTCGTGTATTCGAACGCCTAGGAATGACTAAGACCAAAGAACGTAACGGTGTATTAATTTATCTTTGTTTCACTAGAAAACAGATTGCCATTTTAGGCGATCAAGGCATTAACGAAAAAGTCCCTGAAGGATACTGGGATGAACTCTATCACATCATGGCAACAGCATTTCGAAACGAACATTATTGCGATGGAATTTGTGAGGCTGTTCAACTAGTGGGTGAAAAATTAAGCACACATTTCCCAGTGAACCATGACAATCCAAATGAACTAAGTAACGAAATCACCGAAGCATGAAATTGGCAGTAATCTTCATTTTTACATGCTTTGCAGCATTCGGTCAACTCCCTGATAGGCCAAGCAATCCACCAAGAGCATACAATGAATTTGGCAAGGAACGGCTGCTGAGCGATGCCGATGCAACTGCCATAGAAAACGAACTCCGTGCGTTTGAAGAGGCGACATCCAATGCGATTGTAGTCGTAGTAGTTGACGACTTAAAAGGGATGGAAATCGAGCAATTTGCGGATGAGTTAGGCGAAGCTTGGGGTGTAGGGACAGCAGAACATGACAATGGTATCGTTATGTTGATTAAGCCATTTGGGGAAGGTAGACGGCAAGTAACCTTACGAACCGGAAGAGGATTAGAAGGCATTATTCCAGACTTAGTTTGCAAGGATATCATTGACCGGGAATTTATCCCAAATATGAAAGATGGAAATCCGCTAAAAGGAATTCAGCAATCGGTAAAAATCTTGAAAGACCTGTCAACGAAAGAATATAACTATACCCATTATCAAAAAGAAAAACCTAAAAACGTGATTGGAGGAATCTTTGCACTTCTCATTATTATGCTAGTCATATATGCAATCATCAAGAAAGGCGGTGGCGGATCAACCTTAGGTGGTCGCGGTTATCGAGGTGGCTATTGGGGCGGATTCGGAGGCGGATTTGGCGGTGGAAATAGCGGTGGGTCATCCGGAGGGTTTGGTGGATTTGGCGGTGGAAGTTTCGGCGGTGGCGGCGCGAGCGGCGATTGGTAGAAACAAAAAAAGGTTAGCACTGCCAACCTTTTTCTTTTAGTTTTATTTCAACTGTTTAGATATTCTCGATAATTATTGCTGAGGCACCTCCTCCTCCGTTACAAATTCCTGCACCTCCAATCTTACCGTTGTTTTGTTTCAATACATGAAGTAAGGTAACAATTACTCGAGAACCAGAATTTCCTAGTGGATGTCCAAGCGCTACCGCTCCTCCGTTTACATCAACTTTTGCAGGATCTAACCCGAGTATCTTAGTATTTGCGATACCAACTACTGAAAACGCTTCATTTAATTCCCAAAAATCAACATCTGAAGTACTCAACCCTGCTTTCTCTAGCGCCTTAGGAATCGCTATGGAAGGTGCAGTTGTAAACCACTCAGGCGCCTGCGCTGCATCCGCATAGGAAACAATCTTAGCCAAGGGTTTCAATCCTAATTTCTGAACCATTTCTTCAGACGCTAATACCAAGGCAGATGCACCATCATTTATGGTTGAAGCATTTGCCGCGGTAATCGTACCTTCTTTATCAAAAGCGGGTCTTAAGGAAGGGATTTTATCTAAAAATACATTGGTAAATTCCTCATCTTTAGAAACCATTACAGGATCTCCTTTTCGCTGAGGAACCGGTACTGCCACAATTTCATCTGCAAATTTCCCAGCTTCCCATGCAGCGGCTGCACGACGATAAGATTCAATCGCAAAAGCATCTTGATCTTCACGTGTTATGTTATATTCTTTGGCGCATAGTTCAGCACAATTCCCCATGGGTACATTCGAATAAACGTCTAACAACCCATCTTTCGTAATTCCATCCAACATGGTAATATTTCCGAATTTTGTTCCGTTTCTTCCACTCACATAATGAGGGGTTTGCGACATGCTTTCCATTCCACCAACTACCACCACGTGATTGTCTCCAGCAAGAATTGATTGAGCCCCTAACATGATCGATTTCATTCCTGAAGCGCACACTTTATTCACAGTAGTACATGGTACGTTTTGACCTAGACCAGCACCTAAGGCTGCTTGACGTGCGGGTGCCTGACCAACTCCTGCTTGCAGCACATTCCCCATGAAAACTTCATCAATATGATCAACGCTCACTCCAGATCGTTCGACAGCTGCTTTAATTGCTATTGAACCGAGTTTAGTTGCTGAAATAGACGATAAACCTCCAAGGAATGAGCCCATAGGCGTTCGAACAGCAGAAAGAATGTAAACAGTTTTAGACATGGCGTAATATTTTGTGCAAATGTAGAGAAATAATCATTTTTAATACCTATTCCCCATAATTACTTGAATCGATTCCTTATTTTTGTCTTATGTCAATCTCTGCATCATCCTCCCTTTTTTGGTTGCTCCTATTATTGGCAATTTCGATTACAATTACTTGGTATTTTTATCGTAAAAACACGTGGCTAAGTGCCCAAAATACGTGGGTCAAATGGATTATTCCGTTGTTAAGGGGGACGGGTATTTTTCTTGTACTCACCCTACTCCTAGAGCTTACCTTATTGGTAAATCGTACCGAAGTGGAGGAACCAATCCTAATTACTGTATTAGACAATTCCAGTTCCATCAAGCAATACAAAGACAGTGCACAAATAAAACGCTCGATGAATAGCTTCGTTCAAGCCGTAAAAAATCGATTTGACGAAAAATATCAATTGGCATTTTACACGGTTGGAGAAGCACTAAAAGAAAACGCTCCCCTTACACTGAGTGAACATGAATCGAATCATGCCAAAGCATTCAACTATATTTCTGAGCAATACTTAAATCGGAATATTGGTGCAATTTTATTCGCATCAGATGGTAACTACAATGTTGGAGATAACCCAACATACCCTGCTGATAAAATTAGTTTAACCCCTATTTACACGCTGGGAATTGGGGATACTACGCCTAAAAAGGATCAAATCATAACCAATCTTTACTACAATGATGTAGTTTTTCTTCGGGATGAATTCCCAATAGAAGTAGACCTAGAAGCATTTAAAATCAAACAAAAACAGGTAAAAGTAAGCCTTACTCAACAAGGCAACGTATTGGGGTCTCAAGTAGTTAATTACGCTAACCAAGAATATACATTTAAGCAAGTTCGATTTAATGTCACGGCTAACAAGATTGGATTCCAACCCTTTACGGTTAGTGTTGAATACCTCGAAGGAGAATTTTCACGAAAAAACAATACCAAAACGTGTTACATCGAGGTGGTTGATTCACGAAACAATGTATGTTTTATTTCAAACGGTGTACATCCTGATTTGGCAGCACTTCGCGCAGTAGCATCTTCAAATGAAAACTATCAAAGTACTTTTTTAAGTCCTAAAGAATTAGTAGAAAAAGGGCTTAAACCCGACCTCGTTGTATGGCATAACCCAACCTTTCAATTCGATGCCAATGTTAGCACATATTTAGAACAGCATCGAATCCCCGTATTTTATATAATCAGTCCGTCAGCTACCAACCAAGAACTTACTAAACTTAAAATTTTTGCTACTACCAATGGAAGAAATCAAAGCGATGAGGTTCAAGGCAATTTAAATCCCGGATTTAGCGCCTTTGAATTGAGCGACGAATGCAAGCAAGCGATACCTTACTATCCACCGCTTGTTGCAAAATTTGGTGCAATGAATCCCTTAGGTAATACCGAAGCCCTGTTAAATCAACGGGTTGGAAATGCAGTTAAAAAGGAACCTTTAATTTATTTTGGTAAAACAAAGCAGAATGTACCCTATGGAGTAATCTACGGAGAAGGCGTTTGGCGATGGAAATTGAATGAATTCATGAAATATCAGCATTATGACTATTTCACCGAACTTTTTTCAAAATCATTTAATTACCTAATGGTCAAACGTGCAGGCATGGGATTAAGCGTACAATTTGACAAGCGCTTTGGTAAGTATGATCGTATTGGTGTAAATGCGAATTTCTACAATGCGAGTTTAGAGCCAATCACCAAACCTGTTATCAACCTGACATTAATAGGTCCACAAGGGAAAAAATATACCAACAGGTTCAATGTTTCAGGTAATCACTATTCACTGGATTTAGGGACGCTTCCATCAGGAACGTACAAATGGACAGCCAATACGACGCATGAGAAAAAGAAGTATTCCAAATCAGGAATTTTTGTTGTGGAGGACATTGGCTTGGAACAAGCTTCAAACACGGCAAATCACGGGGTATTAAAACAACTTTCCAAAAATTCCGGAGGTACATTTTCAGCGCTCAAGGACTATGAAAAGCTATTCAATCAAATTGAAGGAAGGGCCGATATAACCAGCATTGAACGTTTGACCATTGACTTTTGGAACTTAGTTGATTCTTGGGTATTCTTGTTGCTGATTGCGTTAATTTTTAGTTCGGAATGGTTTTTAAAACGCTATTTCGGAGCTTATTAAGTGGACATTTTGACGCTAAGATGATTTGACTTTTGGAAAATAACTAGTTATAGAGACAACGTGATTTTAGATTTAAGGTGAATTAATTGAATTATGATGAAACAGATACTTTGCTTACTTACGATATCCATTTTAATGGGTAATGTTTATGGTCAAAGAACACGTTCAGTAGCATTTTACAACGTAGAGAATTTGTTCGATACGATTGACGGGCCAAACGACGATGCTGAATTTTTACCTGCGGCTAAAAACCAATGGAATGCGGCCCGATATGAAGAAAAACTCGTGCATATTCGCGAAGTCTTACTTGCCATGGGCAAACCGGTTGTTTGTGGTTTTTCGGAAGTAGAAAATGCAGCTGTGGTTCGTGCAATCATTTCAAATCAAGAGGCTTTTAAAACCTATGGAATCGTTCACTACGAAAGTCCGGATGCACGCGGAATTGATGTCGCTTTAATCTATGATAGTTGCAAACTGACCTTGATTGATTCAAAGGCCATTCGGTTTGTATTACCTGGAGAAACCAAGCCAACAACAAGGGATATCCTTTGGGCTCAATTCAAATACAAAAAACAACCGTTTTAT
>ENA-OUVC01001012-OUVC01001012.1-marine-metagenome-genome-assembly--contig:-NODE-1012-length-17271-cov-3.602594_pt1 | contig 17271 bp, 19 predicted proteins | sample MGYA00248622_ERZ508571 | MGnify/ENA primary metagenome ERZ508571 (study PRJEB26236, sample SAMN06267175) | marine metagenome | isolation source: Columbia River Estuary | place: USA:Columbia River... | reverse complement strand
CGAGTTCAGGACGAGAAGGTAACCCTCGAGGGGCCCATCCTCGATCAACAAGAACAAAAAGTGCTTCAGTCCTAGGATATCGCCATGACCCAAGCCGTACTCTTTGATGTGCTCCCAAAACCTGGGCATGTTGATCAGTATTTTGAGATGGCGGCCCAATTAAAACCAATTGTGCAACAAAATCCTGGGTTCTTATCAGTAGAGCGTTTTGCTAATCTTCAAAAGCCAGATTGGTACTTATCGTTCTCTTGCTGGAAAGACGAAGAATCTTTGGCGCAATGGCGTTGCCAGCCTGATCATAATGGCGCACAAGTATGTGGACGACATGAGGTTTTTGCTGATTACCGCTTACGGGTTTCTGCAGCCAAGGCAAATAATGAACTTAGCAACCCACAGCCCCGAGAGCTTGTCCTACTTCTCATTGGTGAATATGAGGTGATACAAAAGTCACTGCAGGAAGGCGTATTGCGAGAGCAAGCAGCCAAATCGTATCAAGGCGTATTGGATCCAAAGCGCGGCTTATCGGTGTGTGAGTTTTCTCCAAATACACACCCCCATCCAGAACTATTAAAGCTTCAGGATACAGAGACGATCGATATCCATTGGTTTGGGGTATTGCGCGACTATGGCATGTTTGATCGAGCGGAAGCGCCTACACAGTTTGCATAATGCCTAACCGAAAAACATCTAACCTCGCCTTAGTCATTAGTGCTGAAGAAGCATCGCTTTCTGATCAGGCCTATAGCCAAATCGAAGAAATGATTGTGACCATGCAGTTGCCTCCGGAGACACCTGTCTCGGAAGCACAGCTATCTGCATTTTTAGGAATAGGGCGCACTCCCATTCGAGAAGCTATTCAGCGTCTTAGCCGTGAGCATTTAGTAAGCATTATTCCCAAACGCGGAATCTTTATATCCGATCTTAATACGCAAAAGCAATTACGTGTCCTAGAAACTCGCCGTGAGCTAGAGCGCCTGATTTGTAAAAAGGCAGCCAAACGAGCAAGCCCAGAAGAGCGCAAGGAGCTTGAGCGCCTTGCAAAGGATTTTCGCAAAGCCGCTAAAGAAAAAGACGAAACTTTGTTCCGAAAGGCCGATAAAGAACTCAATGATTTAACCATCTTAGCGGCACGTAATGAGTTCGCTGCCGCGGCAATGTCACCCCTTCATGGCATGTCACGACGGTTTTGGTTTGGACATTTTCATCAATTTTCAGGCGTTACAGAGATGGCTAATTTGCATGGCGCATTGGCATCTGCGATTGCAAAAGGTAACGAAGCGGAAGCGGGGCAGGCCTTAGATGATTTGATTGATTGTGTAGAGAATTTGACCCGCAAGACGTTTACGAGCGAAGATTAAAGCAGTAAGAAAGTAGCAAAAAAGAAGTAAGGAAAGAGCATTGCAGTAAATCAGTAAAACTTAGTTGTTCATAAAAGGAGACGGATGATGAAGAAACGCGAATTTTTAAAAACGGGTGGTGCTGCTGCTGCTGTAATGTCATTTCCACTGACAGTACAAGCGCAAGGAGCAAGCTATAACTGGAAAATGGCTACCGGTTGGGGCGGTGGTCCATTAACGGATATTGGAACAAAAGCATTTGCCGACAAATTAGAGCTATACAGCGGCGGGCGCTTCAAAATTCAAATCTTTCCGGGTGGCGCACTCGGTAACGCATTGAAAGTTCCAGAGACTGTAAAAAATGGTATTGCTGACCTTGGTCATACCTGGATGGGTTGGGATTGGGGTAAAGATCCGACGACCGTTTTATTTGGAGGTTACGCTGGCTCATTTGACTCTGAGCGGATGTTGCACTGGTTATACGTAGCAGGCGGTACGGATATGCAAAGAAAATACCGTGACCAAACCGATGAAATTATTTCCATGCCTTTATTCATTCGGACTGCAGAAGCATTTTTGCACTCACGCAAGCCCGTACGAACCTTAAACGACCTGAAGGGATTAAAAATACGAACTGCTGGAGCATGGCTTGAGATGTCCAAAGAGTTAGGCGCTGCACCAGTAACAACACCTGCTGCTGATATTTATCCCATGCTTGAACGTGGTGCAATTGATGCCGTTGAGTGGGGTACGCTTTATGAAAATATTCCCATGGGTTTCCACAAAGTGGCTAAGTTTGTGATTTACCCTGGAATTCATCAGCCCTGTGCGCCATTCGAATTGGTAATTAATAAGGGCGTCTGGTCTAAGCTGTCCGAAGCTGATAAGAAGCTAATCGAAATGGTTGCTAAATTAACAACCCTTGAAAGTTGGCTAACCGTTGGTCAGGAAGATGCCAAAGCTCTTGAGTTCTATCGAAAAGCGGGCAATACCATTATTGAATTGTCTCCAGAACTTCAATATGCAGCCCGCAAAATGGGATTGGAGTGGGCCACTAAGACTGCCAAAGAAAATAAGTATCCATTCTTTGCATCGGTCTTTGAAAGCCAACAGCAACTCGATAAGTTGTGGGAAGGCGCTTCAGGTTGGAGAACTGTGAAGACGAGAACAGTTAGCGCTGCTCCGCCACCTGCTAAGAAGTAGTGTACAAGGGGTCTAATTTATTAGACCCCTTTTTAATAACTTGACCAATAAGAAAAATGAGATATGAGCCCACTTGTTCATCGGATTGAACGAATAACAACGAATATAGGAATTATTGCTGCATTGACACTCGTGCCATTAATTCTGACTACGACCTACGAGGTACTCGCGCGCTATCTTTTTGATGCGCCCACGATTTGGGCCTATGAAGTAGGTTACATGCTCACTGGAACCCATTTTTTATTAGGGATGGCATACACCCTTCAGCAAGGGCAATTTATTCGGATTGATATTTTTAGTCAGGATATGAGTGAGAAGACTAGAGCATTGATTGATCTTTGCTCTTACTCCGTGATTTTGCCATTAATGATGTGGCTAACGTATGGATTAACTGCCTATTTAATTTCTGGATTCATTAAAAATGAACGTACCGGTCAATCGGCAATGAATATGGTAGTTTGGCCATTTCGAGTTGTCTTCTTGATCGCATTTACATTACTAGCATTACAAGTCTATGCCGAAATTATTAAATCACTCGAAAAATATAAGGCTGCCAAAGCATGATCGACATTATTCCTTTTTTCATGCTACCCGTAGCATTCGTGCTCATGTTTTTGGGCGTTCAAGTTGCTTTTTCCATGATGATTACAGCCGTACTCTTTGGGCTACATATATTTGGCGATCGCGTTATTTTTCAGTTCATCGAAAAAATTGAGGATATCTCTTCCAACTTTGTCTTTGCAGCCATTCCACTGTTTGTATTTATGGGAGCTATCCTCGAGAAATCCGGAATTGCTGATAAATTATTTGAAGCTATTCACATTTGGACACGACGCCTACCGGGTGGCTTAGCCCTAGCGACCGTCATTATGTGCATTATCTTTGCAGCATCGAGTGGAGTGATTGGTGCTACGGAGTCTGTGGTTGGATTATTAACCATCCCCATCATGTTGCGCTATAAATACAACAAGGCCATGATATCGGGCACGATTTGTGCGGGTGGCTCATTGGGAACTATTATTCCACCCTCTGTCGTAGCCGTTGTGATGGGTCCACTGGCAAGCGTCTCCGTTGGCGATTTGCTTTATGGGATGGTATTTCCTGGTCTGATTATGGCCAGCTTGTACTTGGTATACATCTTCACTTTATGTCTAATCAAGCCAGAGTTCGGGCCACGCATTCCTCCAGAGCCAGGTGACCCGAGTTTTATGGAGAAGGTTTTGATTTCCACAAAAAATCTTGTGCCACCCTTATTGATGATTGCTGCAGTTTTAGGATCCATCCTATTTGGCTTAGCGTCTCCTACAGAAGCAGCAGCCATCGGAGCAATCTCTTCCGTGTTACTGACCGTTCTTTATAAAAACTTTACCTGGAAAGGTTTGTACGACGCACTACTTAAAACCGTATTGATCACTGCCATGATCATGGCAGTTTTACTAGCCGGCTCTTTATTTACTGGAGTCTTTATTGGCGGCGGTGGAATTAATACGGCAAATACATTAATCAATCAAATGCAACTCAGTCCTTGGATCTTATTGGGCCTAATGATGCTAATTATCTTTATTGCCGGGTTCTTTTTAGACTGGATCTCAATTGTCCTCATCTTTGTTCCGCTATTTACGCCCTTAATCACAGCCGCAGGGTTTGATCCCGTTTGGTTTTGTATTTTGTTCCTCATCATGATCCAAACATCCTACCTAACCCCACCGATGGCCCCGGCGATCTTCTATTTAAGAGCAGTTGCGCCACCAGAGATCACCATCAAGCACATGTATCGAGGAGTGGTGCCATTTATCTCTTTGCAATGCTTAACTTTGGTGATCGTGATTCTTTTCCCAACCTTGGTTACCTATTTACCAAGCGTTATGTTGAACTTCCGTTAAGGAGACTTAAATGACCCCAGAACAAATACTCAAGATTCCTGCGCGTGTTTTAAGTCAACAGCAACGCGAGGATTACTTCACGAACGGATACATTCTTCTTGAGCGATTTATTGGAGATGAGTGGTTAAAGAAGTTGCGCGATGCGACCAATGAACTGGTTGAGCAGAGTAAAAAGGTCACTAAATCCGATACTATTTTTGACCTAGAGCCCGATCACACCCCCTCACAGCCTCGTTTACGCAGAGTTTCAAACCCCACCGAGCATCATCCTGTTTTTTGGGAGTATGTGAGTAAGTCGCCCATGTTGGATGCCGTTGCTGACTTAGTGGGGCCCGATGTTAAGTTCCATCACTCGAAGTTGAACTTTAAGTGGCAAAAGGGTGGGGAAGAAGTTAAATGGCATTACGACATTTCTTTTTGGCCTCATACCAATTACTCCCCACTAACCATTGGTACCTATTTATATGATTGCGGCATGGATCAGGGACCACTGGGGGTCATTCCAAAGAGTCATTTGCTAGAACCGATGCTGAGTCAATACGATGATCACGGAAAGTGGGTCGGTTGTCTGTCTGATGATGATGTCAGAAACATACATATCGAGAAAGCTGTTTACCTAACAGGACCGGCCGGATCACTGACATTACATAATTGCCGCACGGTACATGGCTCCCCAGCCAATCAGTCCGACCAAGGTCGACCACTCTTGCTATACACCTTAACCTCGGCCGATGCATTTCCATATACCGTGAACCCACTTAAACCCAAACATGATCAAGCAATCTTAAGCGGTAATCGCGCGCAATTTGCCCATCACGATCCGGTGCCGTGCCTAATCCCACCCGATTGGTCGGGCGGATATTCCTCCATCTTCTCCTTGCAGCAAAAAGAGGATGCAGAAAATACCATGATGTAACGAATTAATAGGAGATAACATTGAATACAAGTGCCGTAACAACGCCCGAGAAAAAGAAACGCAATCTTCAAGACATACGTGAGTCTAAGAAGACCGGTGAGAAGATGGTCTATATGTCTGTACCAGACTACACATCGGCAAAATGGGCAGAAGCTGCTGGGGTAGACGTTGCAGTAGTGGGAGATAGCTTGGCAATGATTGCCCATGGCCATAGTAATACGATTCCGGCTACGATGGATATGATGGTAATGCATGCCACGTCGATTCGTCGCGGCGCCCCCAATACCTTTGTCTTAGGGTGTATGCCGTATCAAAGTTACAACACGGTAGATCGTGCCTTACAGAATGCAACGCGCTTTATGCAAGAGGCAGGATCGGATGCTGTTAAGCCACAGGGTGGCAAATCACAGGCACATATCTTGAAGGCATTGGTAGACGCAGGCATACCAACAGCGTCCCATATTGGTATGACACCACACACCGTTGCAGTCTTTGGTGGCTTTCGTATTCAAGGAAGAACAGCGGATGCCGCTATGAAAATCCTCGAGGATGCTTTTGCCATTCAGGATGCCGGTTGCTTCATGTTGGAGTTTGAAGCAGTGCCTGCAAAAATAGCAACGGTTATCTCTAAGCAACTTGAGATTCCGACCATCGGAATTGGAGCAGGGGTGGGTACCGATGGCCAAATCCTTCTATGCCATGATCTCTTGGGAGTCTTCTCTGATTTCAAACCCAAGTTCACAAAACGCTATGCGAACTTAACAGAGGTAGCTGTTAAAGGGATCAAGGAATACATCTCGGAAGTGAAATCTGGATCATTTCCAGACGATGATCACAGCTATTCTGTGGATGAGAAAGAGTATGAGAAGTTCTTAGGAATGGTTGAAAAGCGAAAACATTTATAACGCAAGTAATTAAAAAATCATGTCTCCAAATTTCGGGTTACTTCGGTAACCCATTTTTTTGCTCTTCGATTAAGGCCTCTTAGCCGCCTCATACAAAGGCATCACTCGAGGCATGAGAGCTGCGAGCTCTTTAATGCGATTCTCATTGGAGGGATGGGTCGATAAAAACTCGGGAGGGTTCTTCCCTTTACTCTCTTTACTCATCTTCTCCCACAAAGTAATTGCAGCCCTGGGGTCATAGCCGCCTCGGGCAGCAATCTCTAAACCAATCGCATCGGCTTCTGTCTCATTCTGACGCGAGTTGGGTAAGACCAAAACATATTGCATGATCTGATTAGCTGCATCAATTGATTGTGCAGAGCCAGCTCCGGCAGCGGCTAAGGCAACATTCGCAATAACATTTTGTGCCATTGCTTGCGAAACTCGCTCACGACCATGCTCACGCACGGCATGGGCAATTTCATGCCCCATGATGGCAGCAATTTCGTCATCGGTGAGGTTTAGCTTATTAATAATGCCACTATAAAATGTAATACGCCCCCCTGGTGCACAGGTGGCATTGACCAGCGGAGAATCAATTAACTGCAGGCCCCAATTCCAAGAATGCGTGTCATCTCGAAAGACAGCGGTCTGCGGGATTAAACGATTAGCGATGGTCTTGAGACGCTCATATTGAGGACCGCTCGTAATCAGAACATTCTTCTTCTGAGCGGCCTTAGCCTGCTGCTCAAAACTACTCGCCGAGATACGCTCGATTTGCGCAGCCGAGATCATCATGAACTGAGAACGCTCAACGCCAACTACTCCAGGACGGCTAGTGCTAGTACAAGCGACTAGCAAACAAGCCGATACCAGCACAGTCACAAAGGACTGAATAAAGCGAGGGTTGTAAAGGATGCTCATATACTTAAAACGCTGGATAGGCCAATAGGATGACAGAGGGGCTAAACCCGCTTCAAACTAGGAGCCGGCAATCCCTCAATCAAGATGTTCAGAATAGACGGTAAGCCCTGAGATAAAAGAGCCTTAGCAGCTGGCAAGACCTGTTCAGCATCGGTCACCATTGCACCTGCACCTCCAAATGCAATCGCCACTTGGTCATAGCGCGAGGGGAGTAACTCACAACCCTTGGCACGCTCTTTGCCATACTCACGAACTTGGATCTGATACTCGGCATTCCAACAGGCATCGTTACCAACCACCCCAATAAATGGCAAGCGGTAACGAACTGCGGTATCCAACTCCGAAGAATGAAAACCAAAGGTTCCGTCACCCATCACTGCAACCACAGGAACGCCAGGTTTTGTGTACGCGGCGGCCGTTGCAAATGGAAGAGCTGCCCCAATCGAACCAGCCATGCCATTAATGATGCGATTAGGGGCATGCAAACACGCTTGGGCCCATTGCCCAATCTCACCACCATCAGCCACTAATACTGAGTCTGGATGAGAATCTAAAATGGCTTGCAAGGCGAGCATTGCACGACCTGGGTGCGCATGATTGGGAGTAGACGATACAGCAGTGGCCCACGCAGCAGGACGATAGGCAATTGCTTCTTTTGCCCACGACAACCAAGTAGCATCGTGTACTTTGCTACTGGCGCTCTTAGTGGCGTTCACTAACGCATGAACCGACGGTTCTAAATCAGCCTGAGCAGCTAAGACCAAGCGCGCACCTAGAGCAGTCTTGGAACGCACAAGCTCAGCTACTTCAGCATCGACCTGCATCAATTTGGCATCGCTCATAAAACTGGGTGAACTACCAAACTTCAAAGTGAAATCGAGTTTCTTATCCAAGAGTAAAACGCAATCGCTTTGCGCTAAGACCTCAGCAAAGGCTCCTAAGCTAGGGTCCCCAATACCGCGCGGGCTCTCCGTTGCAATCACCGGAACACCCGATGACTGACTCAGCTCTTGCAAAAGAGCAGGGTAGCGATGACAACCGCGCGGACCAACTAAGACCAGAGGCTTCTTGGCAGCATGCAATTGCGCGAGGATGCTCTTGGCATGTTCTGCAGAGAGCAATTGGGTGGCGGGTAATTGTGGGGCCGATGGACTCGGACTTGCAGAAGCCTGCGTCACTTTACCTTCCAGTGCATCGGATGGCAGACTTAAATGAACGGGGCCAGGACGACCTGCTTGCGCAATGGCACAAGCCAATAAAAAATCTACCTGGAGGTACTCAGGGCCCGCACAAGTCCAAGAGGCTTTGCACAATGGTGCTGCAATATCGGCTTGCGCCATTTCTTGGAAGGCGCCTTTGCCTAATTGATTGAGAGGCGCATGACCCGAGAGTAAGACAACGGGAGCCTCAGCCATTGCTGTGGTGTACAAGGCAGAGACCGCATTAGCATGCCCAGGACCACCGGTTACCATCGCAACTCCTACTTTTTTAGTAAGACGCGCATAGGCATCGGCCATATGAACCGTTGCAGCCTCATGCCGCGTATGGATCAGCTCAATGGATGCATCGATCACCGCATCAAAGATGGGCATGATGTGATTACCCGAAAGAGTAAAGAGTGTGCTTACACCAGCTTTCTCAAAAGCATGCACTAAAGAACGGGCGCCGACTTGCTCAGCCATTAAAGGTCTCCACTAAAAGGGGGTTCTAATACAAAAGGATTATTTCTTGGGATTGCTTGCGGGGGCAGTAAAGGAAGCGGCCATCGCATCGTATAGGGTAATCTTGACCTCATCATTAATAGCAATATCTTTTAAGAGAGATGCGCTCTTCACCCGATAGGTATCGGTCTTACCCTTCGGACCCTTCACCGACACGGTCATCTTCTGACGATCAACCGACACCACGTTCGCAATAATGATGGTGGTGTTGGAGATCACCGAAGCAGGCTTGCTACCCAATGCGGCAGAGGTTTGAGTACTCGTTTGCACTTCACTGCGCACACCTTGGTTATTGACCTTCACGAGCTCAATCGCAACGGCTAACTCATGGGTGACGGTTAAACGATCGCCCACCTTGATTTGGGGAAAGTTCTTAATCTCAGGACCCGCTACAAAATTAGTGAAGGTGCCATCTTTATCTTTTAAGGTCACCGTGCGGGTTTTGCTATCGACCTTGGTGACCACCGCATCAACCAATTGATACACCTCATCGATACCGGCAGCAGCAATCGGTGCTTTAGCAGGATCGGTCATCGCCGGTTTGGTCTGTGCAGACCCTATTTGGGGGAGAGCTAAAGCGCTCACTGCAAAACAGCCAATGATTAACGAACGGGGGGATTGAGTGATACGCATGATGGTGAGCTTAGTGTGTGAACAAGGTAATGATTATGACCCGATTTCTTGTGTCCACCAGTTTCCCCGAAACTGACCCGCTAGCCAATCGATCAACATGCTGACCTTGGTGGGTACCAAGCGCGGGGATGAGAACACCGCATGGATCTCTTGCGCTGGCAAACTCCAATCGGCCAAGAGTGGTTTGAGATGCCGACTTTGCACCGAGCTGTAGGCAACATACCAAGGCAGGGCGGCAATACCCAAGTGATTGCGGGTGGCAGCAAGCAAGGTCGATAAATTATTGGAATACAGCGGGCCGCTTACCTGAATCGACTTATTAGAGCCATCACGCCCTGTAAATTGCCAACGGTGATCACCCTGAACTGAGCTATAGATCAGAGCGATGTGCTGACTCAGATCGCTGGGGATTGAGGGAGTACCGTTTTTCTCGAGATACTCGGGGGTTGCCACGACCACCCAAGGGTTGAGACCCAAGAACCGAGCGCCTAAGGATGAGTCAGAGAGTCGACCCATCCGAATCGCCAAATCGACGCCTTCTTCCACCAGATTGATATAGCGATCGTCCAGGTTCAGGCTGACCTGTAATTGAGGGTGCTGCCCCATGAACTGCAAAACCAGCGGTGTTAAGACCCGACGCCCAAAGGCTACCGAGCTACTAATCATCAATTTACCCTGTACCTCGGATTGCAAGAGACCGGCGATATTTTCGGCATCCTCGAGCTCATGCAGGATGGTTTTGCACTTCTCGTAATAGATCTTGCCAATCTCCGTTGGGGTTACTCCCCGCGTGCTGCGATGGAGCAATAGGGAGCCTAGGCGCTTTTCGAGAGCGGCCACATGCTTGGTAGCGGTAGGCTGTGTAATGCCTAAACTGCTTGCGGCTTTACTGAAAGAACCCGTCTCAACTACCCGAATAAAAAGAGAAATTCCTTGAATGCGATCCATAAGCCAATCATTATAAAGGAAAAATGACTATATATTCCGAAATGGAATAGGTGATATAGGGGTATCTATCTTCTCAGAATATCTAATTGTGAGGATGATAGCGACATCTTATTCAAAAGGAGGCAATGATGGCACTCATGAAAGCCGCAATGGCAGCAGTTTTGGTAATGGAAAAAGAAGGCATCACCACAGCATTTGGCGTACCCGGTGCAGCAATTAATCCACTTTATGCGCAATTGCGTGAGCGCCAATCAATCACTCACATCTTAGCTCGCCACGTTGAAGGCGCATCGCATATGGCCGAAGGCTATACGCGTGCTAAAGCTGGCAATATTGGTGTGTGTATCGGCACATCAGGCCCCGCTGGCACGGACATGATTACTGGTTTGTACTCCGCCATCGCCGACTCCATTCCTATTTTGTGCATCACTGGTCAAGCACCCCGTGCACGCCTCTATAAAGAAGACTTCCAAGCCGTCGATATCGAGAGCATTGCCAAGCCAGTGACCAAGATGTCGGTCACGGTGCGTGAGCCAGGTTTAGTGCCCCGCGTATTCCAACAAGCATTCCATGTGATGCGCTCTGGCCGTCCTGGTCCGGTCTTGATTGACTTGCCTATTGATGTGCAGTTGGCTGAGATTGAGTTTGATATCGATACCTATGAGCCATTGCCAGTCTACAAACCATTTGCGAACAAGAAGCAGATCGAGAAAGCCATGGAGATGTTGATGGCTGCCGAGAAGCCCTTGATCGTTTCAGGTGGTGGTGTGATCAATGCCGATGCAGCAGATCTCTTGGTGGAGTTTGCTGAACTCACTAACATTCCAGTGATCCCAACCCTAATGGGCTGGGGCACGATTCCGGATGATCATCCCTTAATGGCCGGTATGGTTGGCCTACAAACCTCGCACCGTTATGGCAACGCTACCATGTTGGCTAGCGACTTTGTTCTTGGTATTGGTAATCGCTGGGCAAACCGTCATACGGGTTCTTTGGAGGTGTATACCAAGGGTCGTAAGTTTGTGCACGTTGATGTGGAGCCAACCCAAATTGGTCGCGTGTTTAATCCTGACTACGGCATCGTATCGGATGCAAAGGCAGCGCTTGAGCTATTTGTAGAAGTAGCGAAAGAGTGGAAAGCCAAAGGCAAGTTAAAGAACTACAGCGACTGGGTTGAGCGTTGCCAAGAGCGCAAGCGTTTGATGTTACGTAAAACTAATTTTGATAATGTACCGATCAAGCCACAGCGCGTGTATCAAGAGATGAACCAAGTGTTCAAGCGCGACACCATTTATGTATCCACCATTGGTCTCTCACAGATCGCAGGCGGTCAGTTCTTGCATGTGTATGGTGCCCGTCAGTGGATTAACTGCGGACAAGCAGGCCCATTAGGTTGGACAGTACCAGCCGCATTAGGCGTACTCGCTGCAGACCCAACCCGAACCGTGGTTGGTCTTTCTGGTGATTACGACTTCCAGTTCTTGATTGAAGAGTTGGCAGTAGGTGCACAGTTCCATTTACCGCTCGTGATGGTCTTGGTCAACAACAGCTACCTCGGTTTGATCCGTCAAGCACAGCGTGGCTTTGATATGGACTATTGCGTACAGTTGGCTTTTGATAACATCAATGTTCACGATGAGAACCTCAAGGGCTATGGCGTAGACCACGCCAAAGTCGTTGAAGGCTTAGGCTGCAAATCCTTACGTGTAATCAACCCTGCCAAGATCCAAGAAGCATTGATCGAAGCACAGAAGATGGCAAAAGAGTTCCGGGTTCCAGTGGTAGTTGAGATCATCCTCGAGAAGGTGACCAACATTGCTATGGGTACCGAGATCAACAATATCAATGAGTTTGAGGATATTGATTGCCGTCACCCAGCGGGTACTGAGGGATTGGTGACCGCCGGTCTTTTAGAATAACCCTAACTCAATCAACCCATAAAGGAACTGGAATGCCCAAGTTTGCCGCCAATCTCTCCATGTTGTACAACGAAGTTCCATTCATGGAGCGTTTTGATAAAGCAGGGGCGGCAGGCTTTAAAGCAGTCGAGTTCCTCTATCCCTATGCATTCTCAATAGCCGATATCAAAGCTAAATTAGTTAGCAATGGTCTAGCGATAGTGTTGCATAACATCCCTGCGGGTGATTGGGATGGCGGTGAGCGCGGTATTGCCTGTTTGCCAGATCGGGTTGACGAGTACAGAGCGGGCGTTGCCAAAGCAATCGAGTACGCCAAAGCCTTGGGTGTGCCACAACTGAACTGCTTAGCTGGTAAAGCACCTGCTGGAGCAGACCGCAAAGTCTTGCACGACACCTTTGTGGCAAACCTTAAATACACGGCAGCAGAGTTTAAAAAGAATGGACTCAAATTATTAATTGAGCCCATCAACACCTATGACATCCCTGGCTTCTTCCTGTCGACCACTGCTCAAGGTATTGCGATCTTGGATGAAGTCGGTGCCGATAACGCCTTCTTGCAATACGACATCTACCATGCACAACGGATGGAAGGTGAACTTGCCAACACGATGCAAAAGCACCTCGCACGCATTGGCCATATGCAGTTAGCCGACAACCCTGGTCGTAATGAACCGGGTACTGGCGAAATCAATTACGCATTCTTATTTAAGTTCATCGACAAAATCGGTTACTCCGGTTGGATCGGTTGCGAGTACAAGCCGGCTACAACGACCGATGCTGGTTTAGGCTGGCTGAAATCCCTTTAAGCCTTGGTCCAGCCAAGGTAATTTCTATTATTTCTAAGCAGAAGGTATTGATATGAGCGCACAAAAGTTAGGCTTTATTGGTTTAGGCATCATGGGTTCACCCATGGCTGGTCATTTATTAAAAGGTGGCCATCAGGTCTTCGTCACAACCCGCAGCCAAGTCCCCGAAGATTTAATCAAAGCCGGTGCTGTTGCTTGCAAGACCGCTGCTGATGTTGCCAAACAGGCTGACATCATTTTCACGATGGTTCCTGATACTCCGGATGTCGAGAAAGTTCTCTTTGGTGAGAACGGCATTTCGTCTGGCATTAGCAAAGGCAAGACCGTCATCGACATGAGCTCGATCTCACCAATTACCACCAAAGAGTTTGCCAAGAAGATAAATGATTTAGGCTGTGATTATGTTGACGCTCCTGTATCGGGTGGACAAGTGGGTGCACAAAACGCCACGCTCTCGATTATGGTGGGTGCCGATGAGGGCGTATTCAATAAAGTGAAGCCCCTTTTTGAGCTCATGGGCAAGAACATTAATCTCGTTGGTGGTAATGGAGCAGGGCAGACCGCCAAAGTAGCCAATCAGATCATCGTGGCTCTCAACATTGAAGCAGTGGGTGAGGCTCTCTTATTTGCAGCCAAAGCCGGTGCCGATCCTGCCAAAGTTCGTCAAGCACTCATGGGCGGCTTTGCAAGCTCCAAGATCTTGGAAGTGCATGGCGAACGCATGGTCAATCGCACCTTTAATCCTGGATTTCGGATTGAGTTACACCAGAAGGATCTGAACTTAGCACTGAGTAGCGCTAAGGCCTTAGGTGTATCACTGCCAAACACTGCAACTGCGCAAGAGTTGTTTAACTCCTGTGCAGCGCATGGTGGCAAGGCCTGGGATCACTCCGCTATGGTGAAGGCCCTTGAGAAGCTTGCTAACTTTGAGATCGGACAAAAGGCTCCATAAGTAATGCCCACACCTAAACTCTTGATTGTTTATCTTCACGGGTTTAGGTCGTCCCCAAATTCTTCTAAAGCACAACTAACAGGAGAGGCGATTGCCTCTCTCGTTAAAGATGGTCAAGCCATCGAATGGTATTGCCCCCAGCTACCACCATCCCCCCAAGCAGCAATGACGATGGTCAAGCAAAAAATTGCAGAGACTAAGGCGAAAGATCTGTGCATCATTGGTTCATCCTTGGGTGGCTTCTATGCCACCTACCTTGCAGAGCAATACCCCCACGCTAAAGCCATCATGCTGAACCCCGCTGTGCGCGCAGCGCGTGAGTTAGCCCCCTATGTGGGACAGCTAACTGCATACGATAGTGACGAGCCCTTTGATTGGCGAGCAGAGTATGTCGAGCAACTCAAAGAGCAACAGGTTGAAGAGATTACCAATGCAGAGCGCTACTTCTTATTAGCAGCGAAGGGCGATGAGCTACTCGACTGGCATGAGATGGTAGAACATTACCCTGGAGCAAAGCATCTCATCATCGAGGGTAGTGATCACGGAATCACCGAGTACCCGCAGTATCTTGATCAAGTGGTTGGGTTTGCATCACAATACTAGTATGAACACTAATCCAACACTAATGACGCATCAAGAAATGGTCATCCGCATGCTTAAGAACCCTAACGTTAGGGAAGAGTTGGACCGCTTAAACAAGAACGAACTCGCTGATTTAGATAAGAAGTTATCAAAACAAAATAGCAAAGAAACAGACAAGTAGTTCTTAATGCTTCACCCCAGAGCGCAACCCTTTCTTGACCTTCCGAAAGTGATCCTCAATCGCTTGGGTAATGTTCTTACGCCCATGATTCTTACGCTCAAGTAAACCAACACGCCGATAGATTGCTTTGCGAGTAGGTGTACTGATCACAATGCGTTTATCTTTATCCCACTGCACATTCGCAAGCTTAGGGACAATGGCGTAACCAAGACCCTGCCGTACCAACTCAATAATGGCCTCAACCGAGTTGACCACCATACTGCTCTCAATCTGCAAGTGATTAGACCGAATCACTTGATCAACGAGTTCACCGGTCCAGGTTTTGGGTTCAAAGCGGATGAAGGGTAAATCGGTACGATCTTTATCCTTGGGATAAATCAGAATCATTTGCTCTTCATAAAGCGCTGTCCATTGCACGCTTTTAGGAAGAGCGTAGGGTGACTCGGTCACAATCGCAGCATCTAAGACCCCAGCGATTACCTGTTCTAAAAAATCACTAGAGAGTCCTGTGCTAATTTTGATCTCAAGCTCTGGGTATTGCTGCTTCAGTTGCTCAAGGGTCTTCCCAAATTGCCCCATCAAACTCGAGACCAGCGCCCCTAGGGTAAGTGATCCACTTAAACCTGACTTAAATTGCACACCTAAGGACTCATAGCGCGAGATGATCTCCTGAATCTGCTCGATCAGAGCACGACCGTGATTATTGAGGACCAAGGAACGCTTATTACGATCAAAGAGCGCAACCCCAATCTCACCTTCAAGCTGAGCCAATTGCTGGCCCGCAGCAGCCGGGGTTAAGCCGATCTCCCGCGCAGCGGCAGCCACGCTGGGGTGGCGGGTGATGGCAATGAAGTTTTTGAGAACGCGGATACTAGTCATGGATTAATTATAAAGTTTTTCTTTATCTTAGTGATAAAACAATTCGATATAAATTTTACGGTCTAACCCTATAATTGCCATATGAACCAATCCATCCTAAACGTGAAGGTCTGGCGCGGCACCCAAGACGGCGGCTTCGTGGAGTACAAGGTACCCCGCGCAGCTAACCAAACGGTGCTAGACGTTGTGACCTATATCCAGCGCAAACTCGACCCAACCCTGAGCTATCGCTTTGCTTGCCGAGTGGGGATGTGTGGATCCTGCGCTATGACCGTGAACGGCAAAGCCCGATGGACCTGCCGTACGCATGTGGCCAAGATTGCGGATAGCGACACTCTCGAGATTGCGCCATTGGATAACTTACCGATCATCAAAGACCTGGCCACCGATATGACCGAGTTCTTTGACAAAATGAGTAAAGCGGTTGGCTACTTTAAGGGAGAGCAAACTCGCCACGATGACTTCGCCAAGGTCAAGCCCGATTCGGAAGAACGTCAACTGGCCAATGCCGGAATCGAGTGCATTGGTTGTGGTGTTTGCTACGCCTCGTGCGAAGTGGTGTCTGCCCGAGAGTCTTACTTAGGGCCTGCAGCCCTAAATCGTGCTTGGACCTTAGTGAACGATGAGCGTGATAGTCAGCAGCTTGATCGTCTGCGTGCGGTTGCCGGCGATGCAGGTTGTCACTCATGCCACACCCAAGGAACTTGTTCAGAGCGTTGCCCCAAACAAATTGAGCCCACCGCTGGGATTGCGGGCCTTAAAAAGATTGTGGGGCGTGCCGCCGTGATGGGTAGTAAATGGGGCAAGCTGTGAGTAGTGTGGCAATACTGCAAGCCAAACTTTGGTACTACCAACGCATTAGTGCAATGGTGCTGGCACTGTGTGTAGCGGTTCATCTCATCATCATCTACATTGCTGTGCAAGACGGACTAACAGCAAATGAGATCCTAGGAAGAACGCGCGGTAATTGGGGTTTTGCTTTGTTCTACGAGATCTTTGTGCTCGCCTGCTTTGTGCATGCCCCCATTGGCCTTGCCAATATCTTGCGAGAGAACATCCAAAACGCTTTTCTGAACCGTGCCTTACCACTCTTGCTGGCAGCCCTAATACTCATATTAGGAACCATGGCGGTAATTGGTGTGGTCTGGGGACAGCCATGAGCCAAAAATCTACGCGCCAACTTGATTTTCGGGGAAGGGCCCACTGGTCTTACTTTGCATACTATTTGCATCGTATATCGGGTCTACTATTGGCCTGCTTTCTGCCCCTGCATTTTTTCTTACTCTCGCGTTCTTTAAAGGGCGAAGCTGAGCTTGCAAGTTACCTCAAACTGACCGACTTCCCCATCTTCAAGTTTGGGGAATGGGCTTTGGTAACTCTCTTAGCATTGCACTTAATCGGTGGGACACGCTTGCTCGTAATTGAGTTTGGTGTTTGGAAGGGCTTACGGAAAGCATGGATCCAAATGGCAGTTCTTGGATCGCTCGTATGTGGCGGCTTATT
>ENA-OUVC01001011-OUVC01001011.1-marine-metagenome-genome-assembly--contig:-NODE-1011-length-17272-cov-2.324164_pt1 | contig 17272 bp, 9 predicted proteins | sample MGYA00248622_ERZ508571 | MGnify/ENA primary metagenome ERZ508571 (study PRJEB26236, sample SAMN06267175) | marine metagenome | isolation source: Columbia River Estuary | place: USA:Columbia River Estuary... | reverse complement strand
TGCCTGTTTTGTTTCATGTTACGGAACTAACCCAGCCTCAAGGCCATAGCACCTCCGGATCCCATGAGCGTTACAAAAGTCCCGAACGTCTGCAGTGGGAAAAAGAAAACGATGGACTCGTCCGCATGCGTTCTTGGTTGCTGGAACAAGAATGGGCCGACGAGGCCCTCCTGGATCAAATCGAGGCCGAAGCAGCTGCCGAAGCCAAAGAAGCCCAAACCAGGGCTTACCAAGCCTTTCGCCAAAGCATCACCCCCTGGTACGATGAGGTGAACCAAGGGCTGCAGGCCTTGGCCTTGGCCCTCAGCCAAGTGTCCTCCCCGGCCCTATCCTCTTTGCAGCCCCTTATCAACAACCTACAGACCGAACGCGAACCCTTGCGGCGGGACTTGATGCAGGCCCTGCGACGCAGTCTTTGGGTCGCTCACCAAAACAACCTTCATCACCACGACAACCCCGGTATTCGGGATGCCTCCAAAAATTTGCTGAATTTGCGCAGCCGCATGGAGAGCATGCATCATGTGTTCTACAATCGGGGTCTGCACAGCCTTTCGTCTTCTTCGATCAACCACCTGAACCCCGTCCCGGCCCGCTTTTCCGAAAGCTCCCCGGAGCTCAATGGATTTGAGGTTTTGAACCAATGCTTTGATTATTGGCTGGCCAAGGAGCCGACCTTCTTTGCACTCGGTGAGGATGTCGGCAAAATTGGCGATGTCAATCAGGGTTTTGCGGGACTTCAAGAAAAACACGGGGAATCCCGAGTGACCGATACGGGCATCCGCGAAATGAGCATCGTGGGTCAAGGATTGGGAGCCGCAATGCGAGGCCTACGCCCACTGGTCGAAATTCAATACCTGGATTACCTGCTCTTTGCCCTTCAAATTCTGAGTGATGATGCCGCCACCCTTCAATACCGCAGCGCGGGTGGCCAAAAAGCCCCTCTCATCGTACGAACCCGGGGACATCGCTTGGAAGGGATCTGGCATTCCGGCTCGCCCATGGGGATGATTCTGCATTCGCTCCGGGGTATGTTGGTTTTGGTTCCCCGAAACATGGTGCAGGCCGCCGGATTTTACAATACGTTGATGCATTGCGATGAACCGGCTTTGGTGGTGGAATGCCTCAACGGCTACCGACTCAAAGAAAAACGTCCCGATAACCTCCACGAATTTCGGGTGGTTCCTGGTCACGCCGAAATCCTTCGGGAAGGAAGCGACCTCACCTTGGTAACCTACGGATCTTGTTGCCGCATAGCCATGGAAGCCGCCGACTTGCTTCAAAACATGGGCCTATCGATCGAGGTGGTGGATGCCCAAAGTCTCCTTCCCTTTGATGTGACCGGGCTTTGCGCTCAATCTCTCCGCAAAACATCCCGCCTCCTCATTCTGGACGAAGATGTACCCGGGGGGGCATCGTCTTATTTGTTACAACAAATCCTGGAAGTCCAAAACGGATTTTCGTTGTTGGACTGGGCGCCGGTCACTTTGACGGCCCAAGCCCACCGACCGGCCTACGGTTCGGACGGGGACTATTTCAGCAAACCATCGGTCGATGATGTGGTCGAGACGGTTTGGGGCTTGATGTCCCGTGCCGAACCCGGTTACTATCCACCCCTACCCTCGGCCTAATCAGCCTACCCTTCGATAGCCGCGCTTAATCCTTGGTCGCAGAGAGCGGTTTGGACCGGCAACAACTCGGCATAAGTTCCTTGTTTGACGGTGCAACGCCCTTTGAGGTGCACAATCCAAGCGCATTGCTCGGCTTGCTCCGCCTCGTGTTGGCAATAGTGCATCAGACAGCGAATGACATGATCAAAGGTGTTGATATCGTCGTTGTAAAGAACTAGTTTTTCGCCTTCGTCCTCTTGCTCAAGCAAAACCGGAAGCGTTTGTTCTTTTTCGCGGGTGTGCGGCGATTGAATCATACGCCTTCCCTCTGGGCACTTTGGACCAACAACAGCGTGGTCCATCGGTTCATCTCGGCCTGAGCCATGGGCTCCAAACCCAAGGCGGCGGCCCGCTCCAAAAGGACCCCGGTATCTTCGGCATAAAAGCCACTCAGCCACAATTGCCCGCCTTCCTTGAGGCTTTGGACATACACGTGCATGTCTTCCAACAAAATGTTACGATTGATGTTGGCCAAAATCAAATCGACTTTGGCTTCTTTGGACAGCGCCAAGGTTTCGGCATCCCCTTGCTGCCAAAGGCCCTCCACCCCGTTGCGCTCCGCATTTTCGGCGGCATTGGCGGCCGATCCTTCTTCGATATCCATCCCCCAGACCCATTCGGCCCCCAGGCGCTTCGCCAAGATTCCCAAAATTCCCGTCCCACAACCCATATCCAAAACACGAAGACCCACCGGCAAAAAAGGAGTCTTGTTGATGCCTTCCCAACACCGGGTTTGAACGGGTTCGCCCGGAACACCCTCCAAAGCAGGAGCTCCCAGCAACCACCAACACATCATCATGGTGGTGGGATGATGCCCTGTACCAAAGGACATACGAGGCATCACGATTAATTCGTGCGCTACATTCTCCAACGGTTGATGAAAGGGGGCGCGGATTCCAAAATGCCTTCCCAACAACACCGGCTCAAAACGGGATTCCCATTCCTTGTTCCAATTCACATCTTCGAGGGCATAGGGTTCTTCGATACCTAGAATCCAGTCCGGAAACTGTTCCAGAAGCCATTCCTGGCATCCTTCCCGAACCTGGCCCTGACGCCCATAGGCCTCCAGTGTCCAGCCTTGTTGGCCCGTTTCCGTTCCCTCATGGGTTGGTTCGAGAATTTGAAAAGAATCGTAACCCCACTCGGCCATTTCGGAAGCCAAGGCTTCCGCTTGTTCCTCGGAGTTAACCCGGATACGCCAAACCAAGAAAGGCTGCATCCTCAAGAAGCGGATAACACAATATCGGCAAAGGCCCGGATTTGCAAGGACGCACCGCCAACCAAGGCTCCGTCCACATCGGGACCGGCCAACAAATCCGCTGCGTTGGATGCGTTCACCGAACCGCCGTAAAGAATGCGTACCTCGGTAGCGGCTTTGGGTCCTCGATTCCGTAACAACCAATCGCGGATCAAGGCATGCACTTCGTTCGCCTGCTCAGGGGACGCGGTCAATCCCGTGCCGATGGCCCAAACCGGTTCGTAAGCCAGGACCAAGGCCGAAGATTCCAAAGACAAACCCTCCCCTTGAAGGCCTTCGTGGAGTTGGGTTTGGAGAACGGTCGCGTAATCTCCGCTTTGGCGTTGTTCCAGGGATTCGCCCACACAGTAAACGGCCATCATGCCCTGTTCTTGGAGGCGGCGGATTTTCAATCCAGCCTGTATCGACGTTTCGCCGTGGTATTGGCGGCGCTCGCTGTGCCCAACCAAAGCAAAATCACAACCGGAGGCCGAAAGCATGGCCGCCGAAACTTCGCCGGTATAGGCACCGCGTTCGTGCATGGAACAGTCCTGAGCACCCATCAAAGCATGACCCCTCAATTCGGTTGCCATGAGGCCCAAGTGAGTCAGGGGCACGGCCAGCCCCCAGTCCACCCTTCGGTGGAGGCCGTCCTTGATGGTTGGCGCCATCTGACGAGCCAGGAGTCGACCCTCTTCGGGCAAGGTGTTCATTTTCCAATTGCCCAAAACAAGGGGCGTTCGTTGATTCATCATAGCATCATTCAATAACTCACTTTTCCCAGGTTCGCTGGTAGGCACTTTGTTCAAAAACTTCCTTCAGCTTTTGCTTTTCTGTTTCATCCAAAGCGATGGATCGGCGTTGCATCACCCGTCCGGTGGTTTCACAAAATTTATCAAATCGAAAAGTCTCCATGCCGTGAATACCACCCCATCCAAAACAGGGCACGAAAGGCCGGACGAAACCGCCTCCAAAAACATTGGCCCCCACCCCAATCACGGTTCCGGTATTGAACATGGTATTGATTCCGCATTTGGCATGATCCGCCATCACCAGGCCGCAAAAAGTCAGCCCGGTACTTCGGAAGCGAGATGTCGCGATGTCCCAAAGTTTGACTGGCTCGTAATTGTTTTTGAGGTTGGAATTGTTGGTGTCGGCACCCCAATTGCACCAACGGCCAATCACGGAATTGCCCATAAAGCCATCGTGCCCTTTGTTGGAATAGGAATGCAAAACCGAGTTGCTGACTTCCCCCCCCACCTTGCAATAAGGCCCTACCGTCGTATCACCGTAAATTTTGGCCCCCATTTTGAGGGTCGCGTGTTCACCCAAAGCCATCGGGCCTTTGACGAGGGTACCGGGCATGATTTCAGCGTGGGCACCCACCCAAATGGGTCCATCGGTGGCATCCAATACCGCGGCCGAAACCTTGGCAGTCGGATGCACCCAAACCTGCTCCGGGTGATACACCGCGGTATGGCTATCGTTCGACGTTCGCTCCTTCCAAGACGGCCATACCCATTCACCACCGGCCCTGTGCATGCGCTCCAAATCAGCCTTGATTTCACGACCGTTTTTCAAAAAGATATCTTCCGGATAATGGATCATGTTTACTTCATGAACCCAGGGAATCCATTCAATCCCTTCAATCTCCAAAACACCGGCGTCTTCGGCGCCCGTTCCATGCACCCTCAACAAAGGCAGGTCTTGATAACTCAAGCCCTGACCATCACGAAGGTTGGCCACCGATTCCAGCAATTTTTCATCAGGCAATAGCCGGGAATTCACGGACAAGGCCAGGGAACGACGGTTCCATACCATGGCCCATTTTTGGGCTAAGGTCAAGATGCCCACCCTGATTTCCTCGGGGGGCATGGTATACGTCAGCGGTAAAAGGTGAACCGCCTGCGAATCGTCCGCAAAAAAAACGAGCCCTGTAGACCTCATTCTTGTTCTCCAGTTGGGGGGGAACTTTTGCTTTTGCGAGAAGGACGAGGTGGAGGTGTAGGATCCACCACGGTCACCTGCATTTGACCTTCGGAATCCGCCTCCAACTTGAGGACGGAACCCGGTTGGAGTTGACCGCTAATCATTTGTTCCGCCACCACATCCTCGACGTATTTCTGAATGGCTCGTTTGAGGGGCCTAGCACCAAACTGAGGGTCGTAGCCTTTTTCGGCTAACAAATCCAAGGCCGAAGGAGCCAATTCAACCTGATAACCCAGGTCTTGAATTCGCTTCAACACCGAACCCAATGTCAAATGGATAATCTTGGACAACTCTTCACGGTCCAACGAATTAAAGACGATGACATCGTCAATTCGGTTCAGGAATTCCGGAGAAAAGGTTTTCTTGAGAGCACCCTGTATGACCGAGTTGCTCTCTTTGTCTTTGGCTTCGACCTTGCTGGGCGTGGTAAAACCAACCCCGGTGCCAAAGTCTTTGAGTTGTCGTGAACCGATGTTCGATGTCAAGATGATGAGGGTGTTTTTGAAATCCACCTTGCGACCCATTCCGTCGGTCAATTGGCCATCATCCAAAACTTGCAACAACAGATTGAAAATATCCGGATGCGCTTTCTCAACTTCGTCCAGCAGAATAACGGAATAGGGCTTGCGACGGACTTTCTCGGTAAGCTGACCCCCTTCTTCGTAACCCACATAGCCCGGAGGGGCACCTACGAGTCGAGATAGGGCGAATTTTTCCATGTACTCGCTCATGTCAATACGAATGAGCGCATCTTCGGTATCAAAGAGGAAACGAGCCAATTCCTTGGCCAATTCGGTCTTGCCAACACCGGTTGGTCCCAAAAATATAAAGGAGCCCATGGGCTTGCGGGGATCCTTGAGCCCAGCCCTGGTCCGCAGAATCGCCTTGCTAACCGCCTCCACCGCACGATCCTGTCCGATAACACGCTGCTTGAGCTCGGAGGCCATTCGTCCAATGCGCTCGGCTTCGGTTTGGGCAATCCTTTTCACTGGAACCCCTGACATCATGGCTACCACCTCGGCGATATGATCCTCTGTGACCGTAAAGCGGCTTTTGCGGGATTCTTCTTCCCAACGTTGCTTCGCCTGCTCCAATTCTTCTAGGACACGCTTTTCGTTATCCCGAAGCTTGGCAGCTTCTTCGTAACGCTGACTCTTGACGACCTTGTTTTTTTGCTCCCGAATTTCTTCGATCGCAGCCTCCAGACGAGTCACGTCTTCGGGCACGCGGATGTTGCCGATATGAACCCGGGCACCTGCTTCATCCATGGCATCAATCGCCTTGTCTGGCAGAAAACGATCGGTAATGTATCGATCGGTTAACTTAACACAAGCGCTGATGGCCTCTTCGGTGTAGACCACTTGGTGGTGGTCCTCATACTTCTGGCGAATGTTGTTAAGAATTTGAAAGGTCTCTTCCGGCGATGGAGGATCCACCATGACTTTTTGGAATCGTCGGTCCAAGGCCCCGTCCTTTTCGATAAACTGTCGGTATTCATTCAAGGTCGTGGCCCCGATGCATTGAATCTCTCCACGGGACAAGGCCGGCTTGAACATATTGCTGGCATCCAGCGAACCCGACGCCCCGCCCGCTCCCACCATCGTATGAATCTCGTCGATAAAAAGAATCACATCGGGGGATTTCTCTAGTTCGTTCATCACGGCCTTCATCCTTTCCTCAAACTGACCTCGGTATTTGGTACCGGCCACCAAGGAGGATAAATCCAATGTAACAATTCGCTTATCAAACAAAATTCGGGAGACCTTTTTTTGGTGAATTCGCAGAGCCAAACCTTCGGCAATGGCCGTTTTACCGACCCCCGGTTCTCCAATCAAGATGGGGTTGTTTTTTTTGCGGCGACTGAGAATCTGAGAAACCCTCTCAATTTCAGCATCTCTTCCAATGATGGGGTCCAAACGGCCTTCTTCGGCCAATTGCGATAGATCCCGCCCAAAATTATCCAAGACAGGTGTCTTGCTTTTGGGATTGGACGGCTTACGGGGAAGATCACCGGCTGCCTTTTTTTCATCCTCTCCATAGGCGTCTTCGTACGAAGCCCGGGTTGTGGGCGGTGGTTCACTTCGTTCCCGACCCTCGATCATGGCGTCAATTTCTTCCTTAACCAAATCATAGGTAACGTCAAATTTTTCTAAAACCCGGTTGGCAAGGCAATCTTCTTCACGAAGAATGGATAACAATAGATGAACCGTGCCTATCAATTCACTCTTGAAAATCTTGGCCTCCAGAAAAGTGATTTTAAGGATTTTTTCGGCCTGTTTGGTGAGAGGTATCTGATCGGCCTGCAATCCAGATTTCTCCACGCTGTTGCGCATGGAGTCTTCGACGGCCGCTTTGAGCTTGTCAAGGGGGACGCCTAGGTTACGCAGGGTTTTGATGGCCTGCCCGTCCCCTTCCCGGATCAAACCCAAGAGCAAGTGACAGGCATCGATATAATCGTGGCCAAGACGCACCGCTTCCTCGCGGCTAAAGGCAATAACATCCTTGACCTTGGGAGAGAATTTGGCGTCCATTTGGAGGGGTTTAGACAAAATTAGGAACAAAATCCGTGCCAAGGGGTTTTATCCTCCCTCAAATAGGTGCATCCGCTCCCCTCCTTCGAAGGGGCTAAGACCTGTTAAGGACGACTGATCAGCACCCGGGCCGTACCCAATCCGTCTTTGTGCAAGACTTCGAGGAGGTACATCCCCCGGTTCCAGGTCCCGGTTTCCAGTTTAATAGGCGCCAGACCCGGTTCCAAGACCCTTTGATCGGACCAAACCGTCCTTCCGCTGGCATCCATGACCCGAATCCGCACATCGCCGGCGTTTTTCAACGGAATTTCCAGGTACAATTGGTCAGCAGCTGGGTTGGGATACGCTTTGAGGGCTGATTCTTCCCAACGCCCCAAGGGACGCACCGATGTCCCGGTGGAAGTCCCAAAGCCGTAAACATCGCTGCGATTCCGAGGCTGTAATTTCCAGTTACTAAAATTAAAGGTCAAAATGCCCTGAATAAAGTTCAAACGCTGACGGAATGTCAGGGAATCGGTATTGAAGTTCTGCCCCAAATCGAGGCTGGACAAGGTTACTCCTCCCCGAACCCTCAAACCACTGGCCTGCGCTGAGTCCGGATAGATGCTGAATTCCCCAAAATTGGAGGGCGCATCCGGGTTTTGGTTCACCACAAAAACCGAATCAAAAATCAAGAGGGAAGATTCGTGTGGCTCGGTGTAATTGTAACGGCGCGCCATAATCGAATCAATGGGCACCCGGAAGGCTTGGTAGGGCTGGCCAGGAGCAATGTAAGCGTAGTCCAATACCTCCAAGGTGGTTATCCCAAAATCCTCCACCACCAACGCTTTTTTGATCCAAATACTGTCCCCCCGAAGCCGCGTATCAATATCGGTGGATCCGTTGTTATCGGGGCGCAGGGTAATCCCGGTCCACGGACCGACCCCATCTTGAAAAATAATGCGACCATAATCCGAAGGATCCAAGGTGGACATAATGCGTCCACGCAATTGCATGCTGTCCAAAACTACATCGGCAAAGATGGAACGGCCTCCAACGACCGGGGTTTCCTGAATCTCCGATACGCGGTTAATGCCACCGTTCATGACCCTAAACAAGCCGAAGGACTGAATGGTATCGGGTTGCACACCGTTGTTGTTTTGGTTATCCGTTGCGCGGATGTAATAGTGGTAATACGCCCCGTTCTGGGTGAAAACCGAGCCCGGAATGGTCGCCTGAAAAGAATCCGGGGCCACCAAAGCCATAGGCAAGGAATCGTAAACCCCTCCGTTCACACCGGGGGCATAAAATAGCTTGGCGGAAGCTACCGAGCCATCCAAGTCGACAATACGGGCACCAATGGTAACCGGATTGGAGGTTCTGGGGACCGCTGGAGTCGCTTTCCATCGACTAATGAAAGGAGGAGAAGCCATGACCGCACCCAAATCTGAAGGCGTCAGGGGAATAATTTCGTAACGAGGGTAAAGGGTTCCAAAATTGGTTTCGGTGATCACACCGCGCATGTGCGAAAAGACCTTGCCCTGCTGTACAAAAACCGGAGCACCCGGATTGGGTGGAACGGATGCCGTGGAAGACACAAATGGAGGGCGGAAAAAACGGACCGCATCCCGCACATTGATCTCGGAACCCGAAGCATCTCGAAGCATCCAACTCACCCGTCCTCCACTGAAAGTGCTGACATTGGTCACCAAAACATTGTTAAACTGAACATACATGCCCTCGTAACCCTCTCCGGTTGGCTTTTGGATTTGCTGAGGAACGGCCGGGTTGTTGGGGTCGTAAACCATGAATAAATTCATAAAGGAGGGGCGAGGTGCCGGTGGGGTCGCAAAACCCAAAACCGAACTGGCCACCCCAATCAAATTCAATTGGGTTTCCCCGGAATTGGGGGAGGCATCTTGGTACTCCGCCACCACCCCGGTGCATTCAACAATGTTCCCTACTTGAAAATTGCTAAAAAAGCCCACGGCCGAAGAATCGGCCAGGTTGGGCAGACGGACCAAGAGTCCCTTCCAGACCCCATCGGCCAAGCCCATGGTATCCACCAGGTAGGTCGCCTTCCAACTGGTACTCAAGGAATGGTCCCTGGGGTTTAGAATCACCAAGCCCCGAACCCGGACCGTGTCCCCGGCGTACCTCGACAAGGTTTTGCCGGTCAATAGCGTATCGGGATGCACCCATTGGATGGAATCGATGGAACGAAGGGGGAAACCCTGACCCATGGCCTGTGGCAGGAAGCCTAGGCCGAGGAGGAAGGTTGCAAAGGCGATGAAGAAAGGAAATTTCAAGCGCATAATCGTGGGTTTGGGGGTTGAAAATGGCGCTCCGTCCGGCAAATCCGAACGAAGCGCTGCAAAAGTAAGGTCCATGCGTAAAGTTCTTATCAATATTTGAATCAAGGCCCCACCACCCAGCGGACCCAAACCGGGGTTTTCCCCGCTCGTTGGATCCCGACCCTGTAAATTCCAGGGGCTAAATCGGAACCAGGGTTGGCACCGGGCCGAAGTTGCATGGTAAAGCTGGTTTGTCCGTCCCTACCCAAGACCAAGGGGTGCCAGGTCAGCACCATATCCTCCTCAACGGGTTTGATAGGGTTCCAATAAATGTTTTGACCATGGAGCCATGGGTTGGGGCCCAAGCCCCATTTAGAGAGTTCATGCGATTCTTCGAGGGCACCCATTGGGCTAACTGAACTCACCAAACGCCCCCCAGGAGTGGAGCCGCATCGGTCTTTCCACTGTTTGAGCCGTGTCTTGGCGGCCAGGACCGCAGGCTCGGAAGCTCCTCCTCCTTGGTCGCACCATTCCATGATCTCCAAGGACCAACCGTACCAAGCATCGCGAGGGATGGAATAAGGGTTCCAGCGATGGCAGGTGGCCTCCATCAAAGAGCAAGTCGCATTCCACGTTTGCAGCAGGGCCTGCCGATGGGCAGGCAAGGGGTCGTTGAGGTCCAACGCCCCTCGGTTCAACCCGTTCAGCATCGAGGTCAAAGAATCTAGATACCAAGGGGTCACAAAGGGAATTCTACTTTCGCGAAAATAGGATGGACCACCCCCCGTGGCTTGACGGGTCATGCACATAGCCGTTGAAGACGGAGAAACACCGCGAAGGATGACCAAGGGATTCCCATCCCAATCCAACAACGACGAAAGAGAAGGCGGATGTTGGTAAGGCATGCGGTTGCCCTGGGTTTCCAAACCGTAGAACCCACCGGCTTGGGGTAAGAGGTACTGCAGGGCCAAACCACTCAACATTCCAGACAAAGCAGTTCCGTTCCCCGAAAATGTATTGTTACCGTTTCGGAGGTACAGTAAATCTGCTTCTTCGATGTGCAAAGCGCGACCGTTATCTCCAAAGAAATTCATCGCTCCATCCCCTAGCCAAACCTGGGTGTTTCCGGCATACCAGGCCGTTTGGTTACGAGTCCATTCGTTGCACAAGGCCTCCACTCGCATCACCCCAAAACTCATCAAAGCATTCGTATTGGAGTCCAACCGGCATTCCTGCAGACGTAATCGGGCGCCTCCCTGCCCCATCAAATCCAACCCCACCCCGTTGGCCAACCATGCCGAACCAAAAGCCCTGTTCATTTGAAGGAGATCAAAGGCTTTCCAACCGATGCGGTTGTTTTCAAAACGACAATGGATCAAATCCACCGCAGAATGATGAGTCACCAAGCCGGTATCGTTCCCCGCAAATCGGACACCGACCAAACGAATCCTTCGTTGCACGGGAGCGTTTAAACGACGCAAAGCGCATTGCATAAAAGTCAATTCGCATTCTTCCATCGATAGATCCCCGCTTCCTTGCAGGGTCCACACGCCACCACGGGCCCCGATCCGCTCTTGACCCAATCGGCATTGACGAACGGTAACCGGTCCAGCACAAGACCATTGGGCCCCTGGCATCCAGCGAACCCGGCAGCTATCCAGCACAATCGGCATACTGGGTTCATCCAAGGACCAATGCCCGCTAATGCGCAATCGTTCGTGGTCCCGGTGGCGACCCCTCATTTCCAAGGATGCACCGGGATAAACAGTCCAGCGTGATGACCTGCTACTGTTAGCTTGAACCCACAGCCTACCCCCTCCTCGGGGTCTAAAAACGGTACCCGGATGCAGAATTACTTGGCCGTGAATTTCCAACAAGGAGGAATCCCCGTCCAAGTCCACCACCGCACCGGGATACATTTCCAAAACCGAGCCGCTATCCATCAAAAGTCGATACCCATTCCTGATCCAAAGCCGACTCCCGCTTCGTAACACCAAACGAGAACCTGCCCCAAAACGGGCACAAGATTTTTCCCAACCTCGGTAGCCCAAAGGCCTGCCCAATTCGACGAGGGAGCGAGAACCCGCATCCACCGTTACCGAATCGCAAGCCACCGAAAGCGTACGGATTTCACGGTCGGCGTTGGTTGGTAAATCAGGCAAGGACGGAACATCGTGAACCATCAAGTTACCACCGGCCAAAATCCGTAACACAGATCCGGAACCCAATATCAACGAAGGGATTCGCACCAAGCTATTGAAAGGAAGCAGCGGCGTACTCAAAACATGCCAACCCAGCTGAATGGTATCTCCAGCTGTCAAGCGTGTGATACGATTCATGGGCATCATCGAGGAACGCAACCAATGGCGAAGGGTGCCGGACCAGGCTCGATACACCATGGCGTGGGGATCGTTGGCATGGGTTTCGGACCAAAGAGGGCGATGCAACCAACGCTCAAACGACTTCGAATCAAAGGGAACTGTCAACCCAAGGGCCGATGTAAAAACCGAAGTATCCAAATTCAAGGCCGAAACTGTGCTCACAAAACTGTGAATAGAAACCCATTCGACCGATTCCACGAAGCGGTTGCTTACCTGCATACCCATGGTGGAATAGTCACCAGGAGCATAATCCAACCCCAATCGGGGAACGGTATTGCGTACCGAGAAGGCCCCCAAACGATTTCGTTGGTGATGACTGCTCCAAGCCCTCTCCAACCTGCCGCGATATCGATGTGTAATAATCAACATGGCGCTGTGTTTGGAAGCCATAATCCAAGGTGTAAACATGGGAAACAACGTGGCCGCCAAGGAATGGATGGTACGATTCAGGGCCAGGGCTCCAAGACCCTGGAAGTAGAGCGCGTATTGTTTCTGGATATCTGAAAAATTGGATTGAATATCGTTCCCTGCCAAATAAACCGTATCGTAGGCTGGGACCCTGGGCGAATGAACAACGATGCGGCCTTGGTTGCGGAACAAAACCATGCGTTGCGAACCGATATCCCGAAAGGACCGAAAAGGAAGAGGAAAGGAATGCGGCGCCCAGACAGCCGATTCCAAAGCAAAGGCCGGCTCACCGTCACGTATAGTATCGAATGGAGCCTGAACATGCCGGCCTTGACGCTGTCCGTTTAAGCTGCCGTTGGTGATTGCATAATTCCGAGTGTCTCGGGGCAGTCCCAAGGAGTCCAGCAAACGCCTCAGCGCCTGGTGTTGCTGTTCCAAGGGGGCGTCCACATGGTAGGTTAACATCTGCGCAGCCGCCGGAGATCGTAACACATATTGGAGTTGTTGCCGCTGGGTTTCCATACGGCCCAGCAGGTTGCCCCTCTGAACCCCATCCAGCAAGGCGTTCTGCACGCTAAGAGGAATATTGGCCCCGGCATGCGGGGTGGACAACGTCCCAAACGATGCCACGCCGTGGCAACAACCATTCAATTCCATTTGTCGCAAGGCAACACGGGCAATCAGCCCACCCATGCTGGCCCCCAAAACATGCATGGTACTCGGAAAAGAAGGGCTTTGCATGGCCGATCGTGTTGAGTCGGTTATTCGTTTGACCTGTTCCAAAATCGAGATCAGGGCCAATGCGTTTTTTTCAACCGACGCATGGTTGGTTTCGTAATCCACAAAAACCAGATCCATGCCTTCCCTGTCCAACGAATCCAATAGGTGGGGCAATTCCCCCAATTGGGCATAGCGGGCCGGAAAAAATCCCGTACTCATGCTGGCCCAGTTAAGATCCCCGTAACCGTTTTGATCCCCGGGTACGGATTCAGGGAAACCGTTCACCCAGGTTCCTCCCTCAAAACCCTCCACAAGAATCAATGGTTGTAGCAACCCATAAGGAGTGTGACGGGATCGCTTCACAAAGGCCACCGCACGACCGGGGGGCTGACTGCGGTTGGGGTTGCAAACCGGTGCACCACTCACCAAAATCCGATCCGGATTTCCCATCTTTAACTCCACCCATTGGAGAGGCAAATGAGTGATGGCATCCCCTAGGTTTTGGCCTACCGCGTTGCGCCACCTCAAGCGCAATGTTTTGGGGCCAAAGGAAGCATACGACCATGTGACCAACTGATGCGGATAGACCCTCCTCCATCCATTCCCATCGTCGGTATCCAGCCAAAGCGAGCTGAGGGAATCGTTGCTGACCCAAAAAGCCTGAGGTATCATTAAACGCAGGGGCTGATGAGCCCTCGTCCCGTACAAGACATCCCGGTCTGCGACCGCCTGCACAAAACGCATCGTTTTGGACCATCCGCTGAGAACGCGGGCCGTATCCGCTTGCAAGACGGTATCCAACGCCAAATATGGGGGATTGGAACCGGGCGGAAACCACAAGGTATCTCGAATCCTTTGAGGAGCCAAAGCCAATCGAAGTCGATCGCTCAAACTATCGTAGACCATGTACCCATGATCGATCGCAGAATCCTGAATCTCGCGATAGACCAAATTCATAACACGCAATTGCACATCCATATGGGGTACTCGTTGATAGGTCGCAAGATTCCATTGACCCTGGTAACGAACGGTATCGGCGTATCCGCTTAGGTGGTTGGGGTGTAAGCGCATGGCAGGAGCGGGATGATAGGCTCCAAAAAAGAAGAGACGGTAGTATTGATCCCAATCCGTAACATCCGCCGAATCCTGACGATTCGCGGTGTATCGATCGGGGTTTAATCCGGTGGTGGATCGAAACAGCGAAAGCGGACTACGGTCCACCAGGAATTTTTCGGGGACGTAGGGTTGTAATAAGTCGTATCGCTGGATATGACGGGTTTCGGCAATGCTTTGGGCCTTCATCCCAAAGACGCCACCTAGGAGGCTGGCAAAGGCCAAAAGAGTGCCTTTCCAGGGAAGTTTTGTTTCCATGGTTCATAAATCAAAAGTGAAGAGTCGACGTCAGGGCAGATTCAAAAAAGCCAACACCTACCCGATGGGTCCATCGAACCAAGGGGCAGCGGCAGATAAGGGTGGCTCTAACCAGTCGGTTAGGGCGCCCATGACCACTCCGTCACACGAAGTGGTTCCAACACAAAAACCGTATCCAAGAAACGGGGAGGCGCGTTGGGCCCAGCCAAGTAGGTACCCTCTACAACCAACGGCGTACCGCTCACCCAAGGGAATGTCCGTACGATGGTATCCGCTTGATAAATGAACTCCGAGCGGCTCCCTACCAAGAGGTTCATCATGCCACCGGGAGTCATTCCTGTTAAATCAAGTTGCAAACGCAACCACGCCTTCGCGGGGATTTCGATGCGCAATTGAGTCATCCCGTAACCGCTGATTTGGGGCATATTGGGTGGTTGAACCAAGTTCGGAGGCAAAGAATCCATGAACAAACGCAAATGGCTAGGCAAGAAATCCGACGAAAAGGCGTGATCAAAAGATCCGGAATCATCGGTGCGTAGGCGGGCCAAGGTATCATACCCGCCCACCAAGGCCGGCGCACATACCAAAAGGGCCAGGGATTGACCTGGACTTTGTCCGGTTCCCGCCAAGACAACCCTTCCCTCAAAACGGTACGTGGGCTTCCATTCTGCTTCCTTTGAACAGCCGAATCCCAGGCCTAGCCATGCCCAAACGCCCCATATTCCCCATCGTGACCGGTTTCGTAAATGTTTTGTTAGCATACCGCAAAATTGCTAGGCCTTTTGCTTTTGATCCGTATGCGAACGCTTCGCAACACTTAGGTTGCTCCGAAGAAATCGTCTTAGTTATCCCGAACAACCCGCACATTCAGCGTGTTGCCCTTGAAGCAATTGTAGACATTGCCCATTTCAAAATTCATGGCCCATGCATTCGCCGCGGTTACCTCCACACCGGTATAATACGCCGCTGTTTTGAACGAACCTTCATCCTGAACATACAGCTGCTGGTAAATCGCCCGGAGCTCTTCCATGGTCGGTAGCCTCCACTTGCCATCGCCCAATGCAGCCACCGCCGCAAGGGCGTTGTCCCAAGACATGGATTTGGGGAAATCTTCATCGGCCACCCGGAGGGTATTGCCTTTGACCAAAACGGTATAACCTTTGGAAGTTTTGGACCAAGGTTTTTGGGCCAATGCCGTCTCTGACAAGCCCAAAAGCCCCATAAGACCCACCAATAATATTGCAAATTTCATATTCCTAAGAATTTGATAGCAAATATACTATACCATTACGCTCCTCGACCCGCGGTCTAAGGCGTCCCCTGGGGCTGGTAGGACCCGTTCACATCCCCTTTGCACAGGGCCCGGATCGTTCCCGGAACCCCAGGGACTCCGGCCATCCAGGGTCCGGGGTTGTCGTCCACCCAATCCCCGCCCGCAAAACTCCCCACCATTCCTGCGCTTCGGCGATTGACCAAAAGGGCATCCGTATTGTTGACCGCACCGTTACCGTTCACATCCGCCGCTTTGAATCGCAGGGGGCTCAGCGTCACCAAAGAGGCGAAGGCCCTGCTAATACCCAAGGCATCGGTTGCATTGACCCCGCCCCAGGGAACCGCATAAGTCCAGCTCGGCTGCACGGCCAAGGGCCCCACGTTATTCCAACCAAAAGAGCCCAGCGAATCCGTCAAACCAAAGGCCCGCCATTGCAAAGCCGTATCACGCAGCTCCACCATCGTCCCCCGCAGGGGCGTTCCCGCTGTGTTATCGTAAATCAAGCGTCCCGATAAGGCATAGCATCCACCAAGGTTTCGAATTTGCCCACTGTAACACAAGAGAGGCAAAACCTGACCCGATCCGACCAAGGCCTGGCTTCGGCTGTTCAAGGTATCCCAAACCAGGACGGGACCCGTCGAAGGGCCGTTCACCCCGGCCGGCCAAACCAACCCAAGGCGCATCAGAACCCCCGCATTCCAAGAAACGGGCGATGCGGATGTCCAATTCAAGATCAAGGAATCGGTGTAAAGTGCGCTCCCCACCGGCGGATAGACTTGAACCTGCAGGCCGGCCGCTTGGGCCGCCAAGGAGTTCCATCCTGTCAGCCTCAGCATCCCCGTGGGGAAATCCAGTTTGAGTCGAAGCGAACGGAGCCCCGTGAATTCACTGTTCAAGACATCCAAGCCCAGGCTATCGCCGGGGCAGCCTTCCACCGAAGAAAGGTGAACCGCGTTGCTCGCAATCCCCAGAAGGCGCTCGGGTGCAAAGGCGCCGCAAACAGCTCGCGGGTTCAGCGCCATCACCGACCAGCGGTAAACCCGGTTGCTCAGCAATTGACCCGTACCGTTGTACAAAAAAGTGGTATCGTTCACCCAAAAATCCTCCACCGTAGTTCCCAACCATCGGATCCGTAACACATAAGCCGTTGCACCGGGCACGGCCTTCCAACGAAATCTCAAATAATGAAGGGGCCTACCGTAGGTGCTATCCAAGGGTTCGATCAAAGAAGGAACCCCCACCGTCGAATCGTAAACGGGCATGGCAGGGCTTAGCAAATAGGAACGGGGCCCGGTGGATGTGACCGTCGCCCGCATGGCCGCCTTTTGTTCCACCGTGAACGAATCCTGGCAGGCATCATTGGCATAACTCATGTACAATCGACCCAGCGGCTGAAAAGCATCACTGTTGATATCCACGGCT
>ENA-OUVC01001010-OUVC01001010.1-marine-metagenome-genome-assembly--contig:-NODE-1010-length-17275-cov-4.626526_pt1 | contig 17275 bp, 14 predicted proteins | sample MGYA00248622_ERZ508571 | MGnify/ENA primary metagenome ERZ508571 (study PRJEB26236, sample SAMN06267175) | marine metagenome | isolation source: Columbia River Estuary | place: USA:Columbia River... | reverse complement strand
TTACGACGAACAATTTCTAAAAGGCCTGGCTCGTGAATAGGAATACCACCTTCTTTTAGAATACGAATTTTTTCTGCGTTTACGTCAAGACCTAAAACGTGATTACCCACCTCGGCTAAACATGCCGCAGCAACTAAACCCACATATCCTGTACCAACAACAGTAATTTTCATAATAATTCGTTGTATTTAAAGCTATATTTTACCTCTTTTGTTTAAGGCTTGTCTTTTCTAGATACGGAATTCACTTATAATTTAAAGAATATAAGAGGAGTTCATCATGACGACTTTATTTGAAGATTTACATACCCTTCAATCAGTTTGGGAAGACAATCTTACGTATCAGGTGAAAGAAGGCTGGGTGTGGTTAGACCCTGTTTTGACTTTAGTGCGAGATTATTTTTTTGAGACCACAGTAGTAGTCACAGTGATTATTTTATATACCATTATTTTTTCTGCCATGTCACTTTATGGCCAAAAAACTGATCTAAAAAAAATCACGTATACAGATAAATTTAAAAATTTAGTTAAAGGTATCGATCTTCACTTAGGTAACGAGCCTAAACAATCTCTAGAAAAAAATAAAGCGACAAAAAACGAAGAATGATTTATTCGCTATAAAAAAGGATCATCGGTACAACCCTTGTCTGAAGAGCCCTAAAACGTTTTTTTGGTCAGGCGTATTAAGTGGCACGTTACCTTAAAGTGAATGGGTTGACATAAGTGTCTTTTCTGATTTTAAAATTTACTTCTTCAGTGGTTTTTTTTCTTGAGCTTTCCCTGCCTGTATTTTTGTTTTCTTAGCTACTTTTTTTGTAGACACTGATTTTTTGATTTCTTTTTTAGCTAAGGGTTTCTTTGCTTGTTTTGGTTCTACTTTCTTAACAGTCTTTTTTGCTAAAGAAGTTTCCAATTCTTTGACTTGATTTTCAAGAGAATCGATACGCAATAATTTTGTGTTGGCTGCTTCTAAGTCAGATTTAAGTTTCTTGATTTCAGCATCTTTAAAGTATGTTGCTTGATAACTCGCATAACCAAATATTAACGAACTGATAGAGATCACACCTGTTGCAATATAAACTGCTAATGTTTTTTTATTTGTCTGTTTTTTTTCGGGGAGAATAAAAGGAGTTTCTTCTTTTTGGTCGAATTCCATTTTTTGAGTCCTTAAGGTTAATTTTTTTAAATTTCGTATGTGACATTTTATCTTATGTTGTTGATTTTGCAAAAAATAATTAATTATCTAATGATTAGCTTATAATTTATTTTATGAAAATATTAGATACGCATTTTTTAGCATTAGCATGCCTTTTATCTAAAGGACATCTTCTTATTGAAGACGTTCCTGGAACAGGCAAAACATTGCTTGCCAAAAATCTTGCACAGAAACTGGGCATCAAAACGATCCGTCTCCAATGCACAAATGATTTACTGCCATCGGATATATTAGGCTACAACTTTTATGATCAAGAAAAGAAGAAGATGATCTTTAAAAAAGGCCCTATATTTAGTCAAGTTTTATTAGCCGACGAATTAAATCGAGCGCCCTCTAAAACGCAGTCAGCACTTCTTGAAGCGATGGAAGAAAGCCAAGTGAGTATTGAAGGCAAAACATATCAGCTTGAAAAACCTTTTTTTGTAATCGCAACACAAAATCCAAGAGAGCATGTAGGTGTATTTGATTTGCCAGAGTCACAAATAGATCGCTTTTATTTGTCCCTGAAAATGAATGAGCTCAGTCGCAAGGATTACAAAACCATTTTGACGCAAGACAAACATGCATCTCCACTTGAGCTTATTAAAAATATCCCAGAAGGTAGTTCTAACATTACAAAAATTCAGTCATTGGTTGAAAAAATTCATATGCATACCGATGTACTTGAATATCAATTGACACTTGTTGAAAAGGCCGAAGAAGCTTTAGAGATTAATTTAGCCATTCGCTATCGAAAGCAGCTTTACAGATTATCTCAATCGATTGCTTATCTATCGGGTAGAGATTTTGTGACACCAGACGATATTCAAGCTGTATTTGTTCCTTCTTTAAGGCATCGATGCAAACATCTAAGCGACTCAGAAACTATTCTTTTACTTGAAAAGATTATAAAAACGACTAAAGCACCTTAAAGCATGGAAATCGCGTGGACGCATAAGCTTTCTTTTCAACTGCAACATAAAAAAAAATTACGACAACGTATTGAAAGTATCCGTCAAGTTTATGCATTGCCCAACCGTTTTGGACTCTATCTCGCATTTACTTTATTCGGATCTGTGGCACTAGCCATCAGACTACAAAATAATATTTTATTACTGATCGTAGTCATACTGATGGTCATTTTTTTTCTATCCATGATTTGGTCTGCAGAAAATTTAATTGGAGTTTCTTGCCAAGTACAAAAAAAAATTTGCTTTGCCAACACACTTAATTCTATCTTTATTCATATTCATAAACCTCAAGGTGCCATGGACATTGATTTTATCTACAATAAAGTCACGACAAAGATAGACACTAGCAAAAAAATTAATATTAAAGTTTTCTTACATCAACGCGGACGCGAAGTTGTAAGCCCCATGATTTTGCAGTCAGGCTTTCCTTTTGGAATAATCCGCGCGTGGGTCGCACTCACAGCGGGCGAAGTGATTGTGGCACCTAGCCCTGCGACTTTAAAAGAGGTGAGGCAATATTTAGATGTGATGAATACCCTCATCAATCATCATTTAGATCGCGATCAGGGCGACTCAGTCGATCACTATAGAGATGCCCTAACGTCCGACCCGATCTCAAGAATTGATTGGAAGATTTTTGCGTTAAAAGGTAAGAGACTCACTAAGGTTTCACATAAGGATAAACGACATGATCACACCATCCTTGACTATGGGTCACTGCAAAAGCTTGGTAAAGAAAAAGCGCTGAGCATCTTATGTGCGGCGTTGATCTATTGTGAAGCGAATCATATTCCTTGGGAATTAAAGCTGCCTAAAAAAAATATCCATCACCAGTCATCCAATGCAATTTATCAGGCCTATGAATCTCTTGCCTTGGCTTAATTTTTATAAGCAACCTAAAAATCGTTTTTTTATATGGCTACTGCCATTAAATTTTATTTTGATGAAATATTTAATTTGGTATGCCATGCCGCTTTATTTAGTAGGCTGGATTTTTTTACAGACAAAGTTAATGACCCATGTCCATTTAATACTGCGCGCTTTCATTTACGGGGTTTTGATTGCGGCTGCATTGTATGTAGAAAAAGATTTTACTAAGGCTGAGTTTTGGGTGTCACTTCTTTTTTATTTGATCCCGTTGATTGAATGGCATGACGATGAGAAAGTATCAAATTTATTGCTAACACCTATTATTTTTTTAGTGGCCTCCGTTTTTATTTTTAAGCCCGATTTTTTTATTATGCTTTTTATGATTATCTGGCTAATCTTTTTTCTATTTATTTATATTGAGCTTTATTGTCAGCAAGCTTTAAATTTATTTACGATTCGCTGGGGTTATCTTATTCGTATATCAAGCCTTATCTCAGTGCTATCCTTGATCGTTTTTATAGCTCTGCCGCGATTTTCTTTTGGCATCATCCCCTCATTTAATCAAGCTAAAGATAGTTTATTAAGCTTAAACGACCAAATTGATTTAGATACGTTAGGCCCCATTCAAAAAAATGATGCAGTGAGTATGCGTATTTTAGTTGAAGGGGGAACGCCTCAACAGGATCTCTACTGGAAATTTTATGTCTTAAGCGATAACGATGCGATCTCTTGGAAAAGAGATGTCAATGCCAAAGAGATCATGCAACAAAAAAATTCAATATCAGGCGATACCATACGTTATAAGGTTTTATCTGACGGGGGAGAAATCAAAGCAGTTCCATCCATAGGGATACCTATTGAGACGCCTGAGATTAAAGACATGCTGATGGTGAATGAAAATGGAGAAATTATTTTACGAGACAAAACAAAACCTTTACGCGATGTTTTTATCACTGCTTCTCTTGAAACTTCTGACATAAGTCCTTACAAAGAAAAAATAGCCATTCAGATGGCGCCACAGTTACAAGCGTGGGCAAAAAAATTACGTGCCTCATCCGATAGCGATGCCATCTTTGTCAAAGCCTTTATAAACTATTTGCAAAAGGAGTTCAGGTATACGCTTGATACAAAAGTATTTCAGTATAACGGTCTCGATCAATTTTTTTTCAATGAAAAAAAAGGTTACTGCAGTCACTTCGCAATGGCGATGGCTACTGCCTTACGCGCTAATCAAATCCCTGCCAATGTCGTCATGGGTTTTTACCATGGAGAGTGGAATGAAGTGGGGGGCTACTATATCCTAAGAAATTCTGATGCGCATGCGTGGGTTGAGGCAAAGTTAGATCAAGGACCTTGGCAAAGAATTGACCCTACAAAATTTATTCAGTCTCTGCCAAATGAGATTAACCGACCCATGCAAACACAACAAATGGTCGATGGTAAGCGCTACAGATGGGAATTTTTGCGAACAATCTTACACCGCATAGATTACTTCGATGCGCAGGTGACGGGATCGATTTTATCTTATGGATACGATCAACAGGATACCGCAATACTTAACATCGATCGCTGGAAAAATTTAAAGTCTGTTGGTTTTATGATTTCCGTGATGGCCATCGTTTTAATCGTGATGTTATTTGGTATGTATTTACTTAAAATGAATTACTCATCTTTTAATGCTATACAAATCATAGAAAGAAATTGGATCAATTTTTTAGAGAAACATTTTGCAAAAAGATTAACCCATGAGAGCCTCAACCAATTTACTTCAAGACTTAATAAAAAAAGATTAGCGTTGACAATCAAAAAAGATATGGAATTCATCTCAAACGCGATTACGCAGTATAAGTTTGGCTCCTCAAATAAAGACAAAAAAGATTTGTTGGCTCTAAAAATAATCATTCAAGACTTTAACCAGAAATATTCTAAATACGTTTCTACAAATCAAGTTAAGATAGTTTAATGCTATTAAATAAAATTTCTGTAAACATCCCCTTCCTTAAACGAGTTGCTCTCTTTATTTTTGTAGGATTTTTAGCTCTCTTGATGATCAAAGTCAAGGTTGATCATATCCTTTTGTGGGACATGATTTTTTTAGGTCAAGATGTCGCAGCCAATCCAGATGCAGACTATTACTTAAAATTAGCGCGCGATGTGGTGGAGCAACAGTTTAGTTTTAAATCGATCACACAAGCAAATTTGTTATCAATTATGATTGCGCTTATAAGCAAGTCAGTTCATGTTAAAGACTTGATTTGGGCAGGCAATTTACTAACACCTATCTGCTGCGCGCTGACTTTTTTAGCGCTCGGCTTATTTTTTTCAATCAAATCCAATTTTAGCCCCTGGGGATGGTTAGTCGCTTTCTTAAGCCTATTAACGTCCTATCTTTGTTTAAGAATGGGCCCAGGCTATATCGATACAGATTTACTTAATGTATTCTTTGTCTATTTAATCTCAGCACTTATTTATTTTCTGGCAAATGTAGGCGACCTAAAAAATAAATATTTTTTAGCAGTCCTTCTTGGCGCATTAAATTTTTTGTTCATTCGCTGGTATCCAGGGCACGAGAGCTTCACCATTCTTTTTGTGATTGCCATCATCGCGAGTCAATGGTGTGCTAAGGAAAAAAGAAAACATATACTTGGATGCGTAAGTGTATTTATTTTATTGTCTGCCTTAGCGAGCATAAGTTTTTTTGGCTCAGCAGCAGGATTAGTGAGTAATTATATTACAGAGCAATCAGGCGCTAGTCTAATTGCCAAAAGCGGTATAAAGGTTGGAGAACTTCAGGTAAGCGAATTTACAAAATGGCCACTTATTCTATTTGAGTGGAAATACCATTGGGCTTATGGTCTGATACTTATCATATTATCTTTAATTGGCAATTCATTTTGGCTTCTTTCAGATATAAAAAAGTTATGCGCCTATTTTATTCCCTTCATTTTTATACCGATGAGTTTTTTTGTCGGAGATCGATTTTACATCTATATCATCCCAATTTTTTGGTTTGGTTTATTTTATATGATCAAAGTTTGTATAACCAAAATCAAAGTCAACACACATGTGGCTGCGTTTATCGCGATTCTTTTCACATGTGCTGTGTTTTTTTCGCATTACTCTCCGCGGTGTTTTTTTGTTTTTGAAAAAACATGTCACGCCAAGGTGACGCTTTTTAGATTTCCCACTCCCGACGTCACTAACGCTTCAAAATTTGCGAATGAGGATTTAATTCAAGAAAATAATACGCTACTAGCGTGGTGGGATTACGGTCATTATCTTGCGTTCCATACCAAGTTTAATTTGGTACTTAATAATGGTAACCAATTTGGCGGAACCACGCGTAACTTTATTGATGCGGTGCTTCTTGACGACGAAGTTGTGGCTCATCAAAAGCTTAAGGATCTTAATCAATATAGTTACAACACTACGAATAAAGAGCTTAAGACAAATAAAATTTATATTTTAGTAAATCGTGATTTTATTTATAAGATCCCATCTTTTTATGAGGCGAGTAGTAACGTAAAAATTACAATGCACAAAAAAGAAAAAGCCATTAATCTCTTAGCATGCCAGAAAAAGAGTGCTGACGAAATGTGGTGTAATAAAGAGCTCATTAATTATAGAAATGGGACTGTGAATCAATCACCTGGTATTTTTAAAATTATTTATTTAGATCACCAAGGAAAATTTTTAAGCGAAAAAATACTTAATAAAAAAGGTACAAATACCCTTGTGCATTGGTCTTTAGGCAAGGATGGTAAGGATATAACTCAGAACAATTTTATGATCCCCAAATGGATGAGTGAAACGATTCTGATGAAACTTTATTTGGGGCAGTTCAACCCCAAATTATTTAAACTTGTTTCCAACCATTTTCCTGACGCTAGAATTTATGAGTTAAATTTATAAGAGGCCCTTTTTTAAGATATTGCATGCGCCTCATGTAGTATAAAATGTTTTTATGCCCTCCTTGATTAAGACTATTTTATGAGTGATTAATGCGCCCAACCCTTCGAATTGCAATCGCCATAGAAAAAACACTCAGGAGTCCATTTTGGTTTGGTTTTTGGGTCACTGTTATCTTATGGATGATTGCGACAACCAACCTATTCAAGCTGACGGATTTCGGACGAAATACGAGCCTTGATGCTTTAACTAAGCTATATCCCTATGAGTCACTCTACCCGGATAATAGTGCATTTTTTGTATTTGTAAATATTGATGATAATTCACTGAAGACTCTAGGCCAATGGCCATGGCCGCGGCAAATAAGCGCTAAACTTATTGATAAGATTAGTCACTCTGGCGCAGCCGTTATTGGTGTCGATGTTTTATTTGCTGAAAGAGACCGCTTTTCTCCTGACAATTTAAGTCAAAGTTTAGGCATCTCAAAAAAAGAGATTGCAGCGATCGGAGCTCTTAACGGAGATAAGATGTTGGGGGATATAGTGAAAGAAACCCCTGCCGTATTAGCTTTTGCGCTATCTAATCAAAAAATTAATAATAAGGAAACGTTGCCGAGCCATTTTGTTTTGATGGGAGATCCGCCACAGAATTTATTAAACGCTCATGCCCTCATCCAGCCGATTTCAGAGCTTGAGTTTGCAAAAGGTGTGGGATTCGTAAATACGAATAAAGCGGAGGGTATGATCAGAGAGACGCCCATTGTGGCTCAATTCAAAGATAATTTTTTTCCGTCTTTAGCCCTTGATATGCTGCGCGTTGCTCAAGGTGCGAGTAACCATGTCATGAAGCAGAGTGAACTCGGTGAATCGATCCTTATTAAAACAGGGCAACTTAATATCAAGACCAATGACGAGGGCTCATTCATTTTTCATCATGGACACACGGATCGTTTCGCACAAATTCCAGCGTCTGAGATATTGAGTAACAAAACATTTGATCTTAAAAATAAGATTGTCATTATCGGTGCTTCAGCCGCAGGATTAGGCGATATTCACTCGAGTAATCTTGAGGATGACATTCCAGGCCCGCTTTTTCATTTACAGTTGATGGATCAGGTATTATCCGAGCGCTTCATCACCTACCATATTTTTTATGATCGATTGATTTTCTTGTTTTGTGCAGGCATGTCAATTTTATTCTCGTTTTTTATGTTACGCGTAGCTTATCGGTATGTGTTGATTGCAATACCTACGATTGCTGCCCTGCTAATTTTTTTGAGTGTTGAACGATTCTTGCATGCAGGCTTTATTTTTAATACACCCATTGCCTTGTTATTACTCTTTAGCGGTTCAATGACAACCTACTTTAATCAAATCGCGCAAAAAATTATTCTAGGACGCGCCGTTGAAAAAGATATCGCAGACGCTAAAGATGTACAAACTACTCTATTTCCAGCGCCCGATAGTATCAGCAATGTTTCTGGGGGAGTGATCCCTTACAAATCCTTATCAGGTGACTTTATTGATTATTTTAAAGTCGGCAACAAGATTTGTTTTATTGAGGGCGACGTATCAGGCAAGGGCATTCCTTCAGCTTTGTTGATGGCAAGATCAGTAGCACTGTTTCGTTTATTTGCTAGACATAACTTAACTGCAGATGCGATAGCTAAACGAATCAATGATGAGCTTTATTCACATGGGACTGCAGATAAATTTGTTACTTCAGTCATGGGCTGGTATGACATGGAGAAGCAAGAACTTACCTTTGTGAACTGTGGACATAATCCTGTGTTACTGCTTGATGAATCAGGACACAAGCTTTTTGATCAGACATCTCCCCCTCTAGGTGTAGTGGGTAAGGAGGACTTCAGCCCAAGCATTGTGACCTTAGCTTATACACCCTTGAGCGTCCTATATATTGTTACGGATGGCATCTCTGAGGCGATGATTAAAGTTACAAAAGATAAGGAGCAGGAGATTGGTATGGAAGGTCTTTTGCGGATCACACAAAAACAAACAACATTAAGTGCGATAGAAAGGGCTAAGCAAACATTAGCGCTTATTCGTAGCCAAAAGTTAAGGGCAACGGATGACGCTACGATTCTAGTCATCATGTATGAAGAGATTGCCTCTGAAGCAAGCCCTTCAAAGAATGAAAATCAATCTTAATCTAAAGCCTGGTTTCTCACTCATTGAGCTTTTAGTCGCGATGGCGATTATTAGCCTTGTCATGTACTCCGGATTTAAGTCGATTGCTATGTTGGAGCAGAGAAGTGGCGCCGCGCAAAAAAGAGTAATCTGGCATGAAAAAGCAGAGCTTATTTTCAATAGTTTTTACGCGCTCTATCATAGTTCAGTCGCCAATACCGCCCTCATCGAAAAGCTTAATACCAACCCACAGGCTTACGTTACAGGTGCCAATATCGATATCGTGGTCGATAACACGCTTGCAAGTGCGACCGGAGATGCTGCAAGCTCTCCTAAAAAATTATTTTTACACAATGTCAAGACGGATAGCCCACCGAGTCTTAAATATCGAGTGATCAATATATCGGGGAATTGTTATTTTAAAAGTGGCAGTGCTTACATATATGGCATTGATTGCACTGATGCGGGAGCGGCAGTAGCGTTAAATGCAGAGATGAATGCCATATTTAATACCCATGGTATTTTAGAAATGAATATCGCAATGCTGGATGGACGAATATGCAAAGTAGTTAGTTACAATGCTAATGGTAATTGGACGTTAAGCCCTAATTCACAATGTCCTTCGAGCATCCCATCTCCACTTCCGTCGGCCAGCGCTTCTCCCACCACCTATTTCATGCCGCCTCGAATTATTGTCTTTGGTTCGGATATTAGCAGTCTTAATCTCAAGTATGCAAGAAGCGTGCTGGAGAATCTTGGCAGTCCTCGCTAGCCTACCTAATAATTAATAATCTCGCATATCAATGACTGTGCCATTCGCTAAAGCAATACCATTATCTTGAATGGCGAAACGAATGAGTGCGGAACGCGTTTTAGCAAAATAAGGCTTGGATGTTGATATCACGCAGCTCACAATGCGCCATTGAGTTGGGAATGCAGCATAACCAGCAGCACCATCGATTTCATTGATGGCAAAGTAACGCAAGGCATAATTTTTATAGAGATATCGATCGAGTGATATACGTACTACTGCATTGGATGAGAATTGGCTAGCAATCCCACATACATTGGTATCGTAAGTTGCATTATTTGGAGAAGGTGTGGTGTTCCAGGTATTTGCTGGAAACTGAGCAGGATTCGATGGAAATTTTCGTATTTGGCTGATGGCGGATTCAAGTCCTAATCGGGATAAGTTACTTGCTTCCAGTTTATTGAGTTTTAGATATTTTTCTAGATCAGCGGTCTGCGATCGACTAAGCATCGTGACTAGCACCGTGGTGCACAAAAAAGTAAGAAAAAGTGCGGCAGTTAGTGCAAACCCAGTATCTTTTTTTTGGGTAAAAAATGTAACAATGAAATCTCGCATAGCTCTCATGATCATGGCGCAAAATTGGCATCAGCACAAGATCGCGCGAGGGGGTAGAGGTCAAGGGTCATATTTCCTTGATATGTATTGTTTAATTTAAAACTTAAGGCGCGGGAGGCTCCTTTGAGAAGTTCACTTGATACCGAAGTGGCGGGAGCGTATTCAATATCGGTAACAATCTTTGCCCAATTACTTCCGGATTTTGACGGCGTGGCCATAAATTTGAGCACACCCGCTGATGAATCAAAGGAACAGATCAACATGTCGATGTTCGCATTATTGAATACGGTAGTCGGTGATGCGGCGCCACCACAAACGATGGACGAAGCATTGTACTTATATTTAAGTCGATCAAGTGTAGCGTTATATCCACTACTAAAGCTTATTTCAAGAGACTCAGTGGGATTTGTAACTGCACTGAATAGTTCGGTCGAAGAAGATATTTTACACCCCTGAGTACCAGGCAGCTTAATAAAACCCTTGGCACCACTCACTTGAGTTTGCTTAATTTCATAATTGGTCTTCCCCACTACTTTATTAATTTTGAAATTAAACTGGATGAGGTCGCCCGCGGGGATAAAAAAAGGTGTGGTGTTCACTGATTTTAAAAACAAGGGATCCGTTAACTTGGTGAGGTTATTTATGGAAGGCGTTGCACTGCATAAGACCGAACCTTTATAAAGACTATATCGGGCCGTTGAGTTATCTAAGCCAAACCAGAAGGTAGTGGTATTGTAGGCGCCGGTTTTAGTGCGCTGGGTTACTTCGAGACATTCTGTATTAGCAAAGATATTTGCAGTGGCATTGAAGATTTTAGGCGGAAAAACAGCATTGGCAATCGCTTGATTCATGGTATCTAATCCAGCGCTTGAATTGGATGACATGGTCACTATGGTATCCATCTGCGTATGGCGATTTTGCGCCCACTGAATGCCGGTCCAAGCAAGCGAACCAATCACTGAAAATATGGCTAAGTAGACCAAAAGCTCAATCAAAGAAAAGCCATTATGTTTATAATGTTTAGACATTGTTTTAAACCATTTGGGATTGATTAAGACTAGCCATGAAATTAAATTCTACCAATGATTAATCATAATTATTTTTATCTTTTTATTTCTTTTTTATTAGGCAGCGCCATCGCCTCTTTTTTGTATGCGTGGGCAATGCGCATTTGTCAGACTGGAGAGACAATACTCGATCCATCCAAATGTCGGTTTTGCGAGAAGAAGCTTTCACCGCTTGAATTAATTCCCATTTTATCCTGGCTCATACAGCGCGGCCGGTGTTATTGTCAGAAGCATCGATTGTCTTCGGGGTACTTCATCAGCGAAATAGTGTTAGGCAGTGCCTTTGTGACGATTGGATATAACTACCCTATGCAAGATGCTTTATTTTTAAGTTTTTTTGCCTCCGCACTTCTTTTCTTTTTTTTAACTGACGCCATGCATCAAGTCCTTTATTTGCCTATGATGGTTATAAATGGCATCGTAGGATTTTTTTATCTTAGCTATTATCAAGACCAATCTATCGCCATCTCTTTAGGCGGGATATTTTTAGGATTTGCTGTGCTTTATAGTATTAATTTTATCTATCTAAAGATAAAGCAAAGGCAAGGTTTTGGCAGTGGGGATAAATTCTTATTGGCATCGATTGGTGCCTGGTTAGGCCCTATGAAGGTGATTAAACTTCTTTTTTTGGCATCGTGGCTGGGAGTCATTTATGCCCTGTTTCTGATGTATAAGGGACGTGCAAATTTACTCACAAAATTACCTTTAGGCCTATTTTTAAGCTTAGCCACCCCTATCATTTATTTGACCTAAATATATTTCGATATATCTGTTCCAACAAGCTGAATCATAAGCTTTTATCCTTAATTTCGAGGCTTGCTATGATATAATTTTTTTATGCCAAGAAGGACAGTGACAGATCTCTTATATTCAATTCAAAAGCTTGGATTAGAGGCTAAATTAATTAAGCATGAGCGTCATGATGATGCCATTGATTTAGATCATCAAGATGAAATGATTGAGCATACGATTCAGGGCGAAAATGAAGCGCCTCATGAGGCTGAGGCGGGAGAAATAACCCCCCAAAAGACGGAGTTATCTTTTTTTGCAAAACTCAGTCAAGAAATCATGACATTTAAAGAAAGCTATGGTGAAAGCATGAACCCCGAAGAGCTCCAAAAAGAAATTAAAAATATCATTGAGCCTATTTTATTCTCATGGATTAAAGAAAATATGCCGACTATTACCAAAGATGTATTAACTGAAGTCGTTAAAGAAAATAATAAAAATAAAATCGAAGCAATGCTGGCTGCATGGATTAATGAAAATATGGCCAACATTACTAAAGAGATTCTAGTAGAAGTCGTGAAAAAAAATAAAATTGATCAAAAGCTTCTTCTAGACGAGTCCCAACAAAGCGAGTAACTTTGAAAAGTATTCTTCTACTTGTCGCCCTCTGCATGGTTGCTTGCACGCCAATCATGACTTCAAAAAAAGACGCCTTGGAAAAAATTCAGGCGGACAGCAAAGATAGCACGGAGATCTTTAATTCAAATTTAGCGCCGACTGCCCCAAAAGTAGACATTATTCAAATTAATTATGGCGCAGATAGTTTAAAAAATATTGATTTTTTAAGTTTCCTCGCGGGTGCAAAAGTAAAATTAAGTTCGGTCATTATTGAGAATCTTAAGACCCAAGAAAATCAATACCTCAACGCATTAAAAAAAGAAAAGTCACCTCAGGTTTTTTTAACAGAAGCCATTGCAGCTGCAAAGATAACCGCCGATAAAGACATTCAGCTTGCCAAAAAACTTAACACAACCATGACGCTTAATCTATCTGGCATCAATTTATCTCAAGTGCTAGAGCAGATTGCTAAAAGAGGAAAGATAGAGATTAAAAGTAATTTCAATGGCCCTAGCCCTCAGTTGCAAGGAGTCTATAAAGGAACCGTGGGGAGTGTATTAAAAACGATTGCCGAGGAAAATAAGCTGTTGGTTTATAAATCTGCCAACCTAGAAGATACGCTTGAAATTTATTCGATAGCTAACAATACGCTTATGCTCATGAATTTTGATAGCGTCAATTCCGCTTTGGATGTCAAGAAGGACTTAATTATACTCAACCAAAAATATTTAGAAATTTTTCCAAATGATGGCGCGCAATCAAATGTTTCAGATCAGCAACTTGATGTAAGCGCTGAACTTAAAACGCAAAGTGTGACTTTATTTTTAGAGGGGCTCATTAATCAAATACAAATAAGTATGATTGAAAAAGAAAGAAATAAAGCCATAAGTGACGTGCGAAAAGTTCTTATTCAGGAGTCAACAACCAGCAAAGATGATACAGAAAATTTTAAAATAGCTAATGCAGTCTATAAACCTACCATCAAAGAAGGCGAAGAACTGATTATCGAAAAATTTAGTGTCTATAACCAAAGTCCGGAAGACCTAAAAAAAATTATTACTGGCTACTCTATATTTAGTAAAGGCAATTGTGCTGTCATTGAAGCTAAACCTGCCGTCACTTTAACGACCCTTGCTACCGCTCCCGCAACCCCTGCTGCCGCAACTCCTGCTCCTGCAACCCCTGCTGCCGCAACTCCTGCTCCTGCAACCCCTGCTGCCGCAACTCCTACTCCTGCAACCCCTGCTCCTGCGGTTACAGAAAGTGCTACGTGCGTAAAGCTCACACTTGATACTGATGCTACCGGCATTATTGCGTCAGGCTCAATAAACGATATCAAGTTAGTTGAAAAATTAATTGACGAACAAGACAGCGCCGTCAAGCAAGCGCTGCTTGAAGTTTATATCTTGGAGGTGAATTCAGGATGGGCCAGTAGCCTTGAAGGCATTGGAAGGAGAACCACGAATGGAGCTGCAGGTACCGGTGGCACTGCTGGATCGCCCGCTACAACAATTTTACGTGGTGTACAGTCCGCATCAATCACTGGAGGATTATCTATTGCGACCGCTTTGGGGGCCAAGAATGATATTGTGGCACTGATTAATATGCTTGAAACAAATAGTTTAGGTAAGACAATTTCCAAGCCTTCGATTATCGTGAAAGATGGTGGAACGGGAGTGGTAAATAAACAGAGAACTGTGCAAACAACGGATTCAACGACCACTGTCTCGAATGGTATTTCAACCATCGCTACCACGATAAGACCCATATCATCACCCTTGGTTGTCAACTTAACTCCTAAAATTAATAAACACAATGATAATATTGATTTAGCCTTTGACTTTAACCAAACAACGAGAGATTCAGATTTAGCTACTGCACCTACATCTACTAATTCGATCAAAACTTCACTTCTTATAGAGCCAGGCAAGGTGGTCGTTTTAGCGGGCTTAAAAATTGAAACCGAGTCGGCGTCTAGCGATGCATTACCCTTCTTGGCTAAAGCGGGGTTACAGCCTATATTTGGTCCGCTGATAGCTTTGCTGGGTGGTAAACAAGCCTTCACGAAAACTAGCACCGAGCTTCTTGTGATTATCAATCCAACGGTCATTACGACAAGAAATATAGCAAGGACCTTTGATAAGGCAATTAAATAATGATGCAAACTTTATTTCTCTTTCTATTAGCAAATAAATTTGCGGCATTAGGCGCGCTTTTAGTTGTACTACTTTTTATTCTTTTTGCTGTAAAAAGAAAAAAAATTAAGAAAAATACATTAGAGGTTCCAAAGACACTCACCGAGACCGAGATAACGGATACTTTTAAAAAGTTAGTGGGTGACATTGACCTTAATCTAGAAAGCAGTCATCTAGATGCTAAGGCTCTTGAAGAAGTTGAAGAGACGCTTTTGGCACTTAAAGAACTTTATGAGAAAAAATATATTACAGAAGAAGTTTATCTAACAAGAACTGATGCCCTTATTAAATCGCTTGATAATAAACATGGCGCATGAAAAAAAACAAAGAAAGCTTACAGCGGAAAAAAAACTTGTTCTGAAAGTATTGCCAGAAGAATTTATTTTAACTACGAGTTTGTATTTTGAGCAGTTCCAGACAAAGAGCACAGTAATTCGTTGGAGGCTGCCAAAAAAAATTGATCCTTTTAATATTAATGCTGACTTAGAGATACTAAGCGACAATTTACAAAGACTTTCAAAGCAATATAAACTTGAAGGTCATCAAGTGACGACGGTTATCGCGAATAGAATTAGCCCCCTAAAAGTAATAAGTATTCCACTTAATCTTAATACTGCTGCTGATAAAAAAGAATATGCTGCGATGCAAAAACAGGCGTATGAATTTTGGAAAGAGTATGACGAGGGTTTAGTCGATACTAAGGACGCTCAAATCAGAGCAAATTTTTTAGCACTCAATGACAATGATGGCTCTTCAACCATGCTCTATACAGCGTGCTCGTCAAAGATCATTAAAGAATATACGGCAATGATTCTAGGAGGCAATTTATATCCTATCGGATTCATACCAGAAGATCAGTCGATTATTAGGATTGTTGAATCACGGTTAACTCGGATCGAAAGAGAGCGCCCCTTTTGTATTTTTTTTCTAACGCAAGGTGACAGTAGACTTATTTACGTGAATAGTGATGTGTTTTATATCGCCAAGGTTAATATCAGCGATATGGATGAAATATTATTTGATGAGTTACCTGAGGCGAAAGATTCTGAAGCCATAAATAGCGCCTCGGCTTTAGATGATGATACTGATAACTTATTTTGGTCTGAGGTTACTAATCGCCTCACGGCAAGCTTGAAACAAGCCTTCGCTTTTCTAAAAGATGAACTCAAATTATCGAAGGTGGAAACTGTTTTTTTTATTTCCGATCACGCCAAAGAAAATATCTTGTTTGAATTATTTCGTAAAAACTTTAGGCTCGCTAACTTTCGCTCACTTAGTAGCCAGTTTACTTTTGAAATGCTTCATAACCCAGATGTCATTGAAGCTGATGAGGTAATGGGTGAAAAAAATCTTAGTGAATATAAAAATTATGGTTCATTTATGTTGCCTAATTTAGGTTGCTATCATATGCAATATTTCTCTTCGCCATCTTATAAAAATATGGTGATTGAAACACCATTATTTAATTTACATCCTAAGTACCGTTTTATTGTGAACAATTTTACTTTTTATAATCACTATCAAATTGGTAAAAAATTAATGCTTACTTTTTTAGTGCTAAGTTGTTTAACTTTAGGTTACGCAAGTTTGAATAAAAAAAATGACATGATGCTGAATGCACTGAATGAATTCACAAATATGTCTAAAGATCTTGAACAAGAAAAAAATCTGCTTGGAGCAGAGAACTCTACTAAAGCACAAATCATGACAGACCTCGCCAAGCTTCAAAATCTAGATAAAGGCAATTACAATGAAAAGCTTTTTAAATTTTTCAATGCTGATTTGCCAACTGATTTAGAGTTAGAGCGTGTTGTCGTAAGAAGAAATTCCTTTATCTTGTTAGGCAATGGAAAATCATTCTCAGAGGTCAATCGTTTTTATGAACATTTTTCGGCCAATCCTAATTTCAAAGATTTAATTTTTAAAGTATTCAAGCGTAAAGATAGTAATTTACAGTATTTTGAAATCAAGGGTAATACCATTTCTCCGAACACTCAAGCTAAGCCATCCTAAATTATGGGGATTAAATCTTTTTTAAAAAGAAAAAAAACGCTATCTAAGCGTGCGTCAGAATTACTCGAAGAGATTAATCAAAGTAAGAGCATGCAAGCTTTAAAAGATTCGAGTCAGGTGCTATCTAAGCGTGCGTCAGAATTACTCGAAGAGATTAATCAAAGTAAGAGCATGCAAGCTTTAAAAGATTCGAGTC
>ENA-OUVC01001006-OUVC01001006.1-marine-metagenome-genome-assembly--contig:-NODE-1006-length-17316-cov-4.521550_pt1 | contig 17316 bp, 13 predicted proteins | sample MGYA00248622_ERZ508571 | MGnify/ENA primary metagenome ERZ508571 (study PRJEB26236, sample SAMN06267175) | marine metagenome | isolation source: Columbia River Estuary | place: USA:Columbia River... | reverse complement strand
GCGCTGTCAGCCAAAGACTTTTTAAGTTTAGTAAAAGAAAAATCAGCCTTGGTAGACCTTGATGCATCCTTGGCTTCTCGGGCAGTAAACGAAGGATTTTCTGGCGGTGAGAAAAAGCGAAATGAGATTTTTCAAATGGCCATGCTTGAACCTAAATTAGCTGTACTTGATGAAACCGATTCCGGCTTGGATATTGATGCCCTTCGAATTGTAGCTGGCGGGGTAAATGCCTTAAAATCCAAGGAAAATGCCACCCTTGTGATCACCCATTATCAGCGCCTACTGGATTATATTATCCCTGATTTCGTTCACGTACTTTACGATGGAAAAATTGTAAAAACTGGCGGTAAGGAATTAGCCTTGGAATTGGAAGAAAAAGGATACGATTGGATTAAATCAGCGGAGTAATGAGTGGTACATTAATTGATTTTTGTAAGCAACTTGAGCCAACACAACTGAAGCTCCCATCAGCGCTTTTACAAGCAGCAACTGATGGGGTTGAATTTCAACATCACTTTCCAACCACCCGCGATGAATCCTGGAAATATACGCGTTTAGGTCGGGTAGCGTCCTTGTCGGTTAGCGCGCTTCGGTTTAATCAAACAGCACAACCACTTGCAAGTTCTGAGTACATAGATATTATATTTGATACCGATGGTTGGCATTCTTCAGAACCTATCGAAGGGCTACATATCGCCTTTGCCCGCGCCCTTGATGCTACGGAATGGAATGCCTGTACTCTTGAGGGGCATGTTCAGCATATCAATGCCCTGACCGCACAAGGAGGGGTAAGTATACGCGTTGATGATCATGTTTCTCTTTCAAAACCTATTCGAATTATTCATCGCATACAAGGTGAAAATAAGGCCCTTATACTCCATCATCAGTTGGTAATGGGAAGGAATTCAATGGCTCAATTGGAGGTGATTTTTGAGGGAAAAAGCGATGGCACCTATGCCAATGTATTATTTGATTTTTTCATTGGACCTGGGTCCAAACTTCATACTGACATGTTGCAACAAGCAACTGGAGTGCATTACGGGTTTCATACCCATCGGATCTACCAACAAAAGGACAGTACCTTCGCCTTACAGACAATTACTTCCAATACACACTTTACGCGCAATGACGTGGAGGTGTTTTCACAAGAAGAGGGAGCACATACTCAATTATATGGGGCATTCATTGGAACTGAAAACAACCACATAGATAACCACACCTATGTGCATCATACGGCTCCGAATTGCACATCAGATGAGAATTATAAAGGCGTACTTTCAGATAAAGCCACCGGGGTTTTCAATGGGAAAGTGAAGGTGTATCAAGACGCGCAAAAAATCAACGCATACCAATCCAATAAAAACATTCTGTTATCGGATTCAGCGACAATAAATGCTAAACCGGAACTAGAAATTTATGCGGATGATGTTAAGTGTTCTCACGGTTCTACCACCGGACAACTGGATCAACAGGCCTTATTTTTCTTGAGGGCTAGGGGAATAAGTGAATCTAAAGCTACCGATATGCTCATCAAGGGATTTATGGCTGAAATCGTAGGTGCCGTTAAGTCTATCCATATTCAAGAGGCATTGCATACCTTGTTAGATTAAGATCAGATTACTTACCTTCGTAAGAAATCTACGCTATGAAAATTTTATTGGTATGTTGTGGCTTTGTATGGGCTTCCTTTTGTTTTAGTCAACACGATAAAGCCTTTGTTATTTATAATGCCAAAGGAAAGGTTGTAAAGTACAAAGACCTCAAATCGAAAAGTTTAGCAGGTAATTTGGTGCTTTTTGGTGAATATCATGACAATCCCATTGTGCATTGGTTGCAGTTGGAATTAACGCAGGATGCCTTCGATCAACACGGAGCTAATCTCATGCTGGGATTCGAAATGTTTGAGCAAGATCAACAAGCCGTTTTATCGCGCTACCTGAACGGTGGATTCCCGGAAAAGTCGTTGAAAGATTCTCTGCGCCTGTGGCCGAATTATGAAACGGATTACGCACCCCTGATCGAATTTGCAAAAGCGAATAAGCTTCCATGTATTGCTGATAACATTCAACGAAAATATGCGAGTTTAATGTTCAAGAAAGGACGTTCAGCCTTCGATACCCTGTCTCCCCTTATTTTAAGCCAAATGGCTGATCCCTTCTTTGAATTAGACACGAATCTTTCGCAGTATAAGTCCTTAAGAGAAATGGCTTCTCACATGCCTTCGGGTTCAAAAGGAAGTTACATGGTAGAAAGTCAGGCATTTAAGGATGCGACCATGGCTAAGTTTATTTTAGCCAATCTAAAGCCTGCTACTTTTTTCATGCATTACAACGGGGCGTATCACGGTGATTTTTACCAAGGAATCATGTGGTATCTCCTGAAGGCAAAACCGGAGTTGCGCATCACCACGATTTCTACGGTAACACAATCTGATATCAATGCCTTGGAAAAAGAACATTTGGGTAAAGCTGATTTTATCATTTGTGTTCCCGAACAAATGACTCGAACGCATTAATTGTATAATCTAATCCTGCAAGAAATGGCATTAAGCTAAGACAAGCTTGCCAATTTTTGCAAGGTAGAAGGGATATTTCCCACGAATAGGGTTTCTTGAAGTTGATACATCGCTGAATTGATAGGGGAAACGATAAACGTAAAATCCGGATTAATTAGTTCGAGCGCACGATACGAACCTTTTGTTAATTGAGGGGCGCTTGAGGCTTTGCACTCAATGGCAATTACCTTGTTGTTTAATTCCAAAACCAAGTCGATTTCATCTCCTGTCGCCGTTCGGAAAAAATAAGCCGGACAATTGAAGTTTGCCAACAATTGCTCTATCACCAAGCCTTCCCACGAAGCGCCAAAAATGGGATGACCAAAAAGGGCTTCCATATGTTCTATGCGTAACAATTGATGTAAAATACCACTATCTCGCACATAAATTTTTGGCGCTTTTACCATACGTTTTTTTACATTCAATTCGTACGGAGGAATGGATCGCAATACAAAAGTTTGTTCAAAAATATCAATGTATTTACGAATCGTAGGATGTGTCAAATCCATGGAGCTAGCGAGTTTACTCAAGTTTAACGTTTGTCCATGATTGTGAGCGCATATTGTTAGGAAGCGACGTAGTTTCAACCCAGGAATATCAATTCCAAGCTGAGGAATATCACGTTCTACATACGTTTTGATGTAATTTTCCCTCCAAATGGTGCTAAATTCATCATTTTCGGCTAAAAGACTGTTGGGAAAGCCCCCTCGGTTCCAAAAAATAGGTAAGGGGGTTTCTGGAACCTCATTCATTAAAAAAGGGGTCAAATTAAGAAATCCTATTCTTCCTGCCAAGGACTCTGAACTTTTCTGAATTAAATCACGAGAAGCGGAGCCCAGTAAAATGAACTTACCATTTAGTCTATTTTCATCAACTATGCTTCTCAAGCTACCAAATAACTCAGGAACCAATTGTATTTCATCCAAACAAATTACTTTTTCTTCATGGGCTTTGAAAAATAAACGAGGATCCATAAGCTTATTTAGGTCTTCCTGATTCTGAAGGTCGAGGTAAATTCCGTGTTGAGACTTTGAAATCAAGCGCTTCACTACCGTTGATTTTCCGCATTGACGGGGTCCCAAAATAGCTACAATCGGAAAGATTTGTAGGTATTTTTGAATTTCATCTTCTATTCTTCGTGGAATATACATGTCTTTACAGTTTGAATATGAAGCATAAAGATACGAAACCTTGTCTTTTTGTGCAAATTGAAACTCTCGCTTTCAATTTACACGTTTATATGCGTAATTCGGCGGGGGTTAATTTCATTGAATCCATGAGAAATATAGCTCAGCAACACCAGGTTATTTATTCCCCCGCTTCCGTTTACCGTGCGATCAGGTATGTTAAAATGTAGGCGTGCCAATACAACCACGTAATTTTGCAGGAATTGAATAACCGAACCGAAGTATTCCTGAGTAGTAATTATCTTCAAAGATATTGGAGGAAAGCAGGGAGTATGTTGTTCCAATGGATGTGCCAATGAAGCACTTGTTATTGAAGTTGTATTGATAGAAAAGTCCAACATTGTGATTCGAGGTAGAAGTAATCCCAAGGTTATGTTTTTTGAGGCCTAAAGTTAAACTCACGAAAAAATTATGGGATTTTTCGACCACCGTATGGCTATAAAAGACTGCTGGCGTAAGCGAAATATGTTTGGCTGAGTCTAGATCGAAGCGATATGCAAAATGAGTTGAAAGAGAAAAGGGGGTTACGTACGAATATGGAAATCTAGTTATTTTCGAACGAAATAGGTTGTTTCCAGCGATTCCTAATGTCCAATTTTTATGCAGCAAGGACATTCCAATATTCATATTATAGGAAGGGGGATTCCAAAAAAACTGATAATAAAAAGGCGGTGTGGTAGTTTCAACATAGGTTAGATTATCCCTGCTAACGCTTGCGCTGAGGCCACTGTTTAAGGTGAGTTTTCGGCTAATTTTGGTGGTATGTGCAGCACTTATGCTGGTGCCAACAGTTTTCCAATCCATAATTTGCCCATACCCATTGTTGAGACCAAACGAAAAGGAACCGACGCGTTGCCTAAATGCAAAGAAATTGTTGAATAATGAAGTAAATGACGGGCCGCTGTTTAAATCGGCAATCGAACTGGTATTACTCACATAGAGCTTTTTTTCAGCGAATGCGGATGGATTGCTTGAAATGAAATAATCTTCTATGGCATATTTATTTTGGGCATAACCATTCAAGAAACATATAAAAAGGATAAGGGAAATTATAATTCGCATTAGATTGGGTTTTGTACTTAGACAAATGCCAAGCGATTAAAGTTACTTTTCTTAAAAAAGAATAATAAGTAAGTCAGCAGTTTATGCGGGAACTATGCACAGCCAGGGTGGGGTATTACAACGCTATTTAATTCCTCGCTTCCTTTTGATGTTTTCGTAAGCGTCTTGTATTTGTTGGAATTTTTCTTTGGCGCCTTTTTGGTATTCCTCTCCCATTTGAGCTACTTTATCCGGGTGGAAGGCAATGGCCATTTTACGGTAGGCACGCTTAACATCTTCATCACTGGCAGAGGCTTCAATCCCTAAAATTTTATAATCTGAATCCGCACTGCGATAGAACATGTTTTTGACACTTTCAAATTCCATGGCGGGAATCCCAAGTTTATTGGCTAATTGTTCAATGATTTTTAGTTCACGATCATCCACATGTCCATCTGCTTTGGCCACTTGAAAGAGGTAATGAACCATCTGAATACGGCCATCGACTGAAATTCGGTTCCGAATATCATTACAAATATCAGTGATTGGGATTTGGCTGTTATCTAAGAAATGTTTGAGTACTTGGAGGTGTTCTCGTGTAAATTGATTTCCAAATTGAGCAGTAAAAAAACTCTTTACATAATCAAGTTCTACCCGTTTAACCGTGCCATCGGCCTTCATAACTACCGCAGAAAGAGCCATTAACATGGTTGGGAAATCATATTGTGTGGCGCGCTGACGATAGTACTCGTAGCCCGTACTAGAACCTGAGTTGGATGCCTTCGTTTTTTTTCCTCGACTCATGAAATCAACAATACTGCCAATCACAAATCCAATGATGCCGTATTTAACTTTTCCAGTAAGCACGAGGAATCCAACCCCTAAAAACCACTTATACAATTTCTTATTTTAATGCAAACTTACTAAGATTCTATCATACCGCTTACAGAACGTTGAATGAATTCGGTAAGGGCTTCTCCTTTCAATAGTCCTTGAGATAACATGGCTAAGTCAACTAGCTGCTTTACGGTTTCTTCTTGGCGAGCGCTTTTCATCTTTAGTACTTTGCTCATTACAGGGTGATTCCCATTTATTACGAGTTGATACATTTCTGGAAATGCACCGTAAAATCCACCGCCACCCATGCGCTGCTGCTCCATCATACGGCGGATAAACTCAGGTTGGGTAATTAGTATCGGTGAATCTTGTTCAGCCATGGATTCTAATTGAACCGTGAATTTTTCTTTGTTTACTGCACCTTCAAACAAGGGTTTTAGTTTTTCCTCTTCGGCAGCACTTAGTTTTGAAGGAATTTCTTCGCCTTTGTCTATTAGTTTATCTAAACTATCTGAATCAACTCTACTGAAGCGAACCTTTTCATTTCCTTGTTCTAGTTTTTGAATCCAATGCGACGCTAAGGGTCCTTCTAAGGTGAGAACATCATATCCGCGGTCGCTTGCTTGTTTCACATAAGAGAATTGTCCTTCAGCATCGGAGGTGTAAAGTATAATGGTTTCTTCACCTTTATTGGTTTGATTGGCTTTTATTTTCTCCAGGTATTCTTCCATCGTAAAATATTCACCGCTTGTATTTTTCAGTAGCGCGAATGATTTTGCTTTTTCAGCAAATTTCTCATCCGACAACATCCCATATTGAACAAAAATGTAAAGGTCATTCCATTTTTCCTCAAAATCTTTTCGGTCCTTATTGAACATCTCTGCCAATTTATCCGCAACTTTCTTGGTGATGTGTGCAGATATTTTTTTCACATTGGAATCACTCTGTAAGTAGGAACGTGAGACATTCAATGGAATATCTGGGGAATCAATTACCCCGTGAAGTAAGGTTAAAAATTCAGGTACAATTTCTTCTACGCTGTCCGTGATGAATACCTGATTGCTATATAAATTGATTTTATTTCGCTGAACTTCTACATTTTCTTTAATCTTAGGAAAATAAAGAATCCCGGTTAAATTGAACGGATAATCTACATTTAAATGAATGTTAAACAAGGGGGCATCAAAAGTAGATGGATAAAGTTCACGGTAGAAGGATTGATAATCTTCTTCACTTAATGAAGCCGGAGCTACAGTCCATGCCGGTTTTACATTATTTACTTGGTTCGGCACTTCAATGGCCACGCGTTTCACATTTCCTTTGTCATCTTTTTCTCCTTCTGGAGAATCTATATATTCTGTTTTAGTGCCAAAAAATACGGGAATAGGAAGAAATTTACAGTACTTGCTCAGGATCCCCTGAATTCTATTTTTATCATTAAACTCAAGGGCATCTTCATTGATGTATAAGATGATATCGGTACCTCGGCTAGTTTTCTCTATCGGAGTAATGGTGTATTCTGGTGATCCATTACTTTCCCATTGAACGGCTTGTGCACCTTCATGTCTCGATAAGGTTTGGATTTGTACCCGTTCCGCTACCATGAACGCTGAATAAAAACCCAATCCGAAATGACCAATGATTTGTTCAGCACCCTCTTTGCCTTTGTATTGGTTTACAAATTCTTCAGCCCCCGAAAACGCAATTTGGTTGATATATTTATCGATTTCTTCTTCGGTCATCCCGATCCCATGGTCTCTGATGGTTAACGTTTTAGCCTCTCGATCCAACAAAACCTCCACCTTTAAATCACCCAATTCCCCTTTGTATTCTCCGTTTGTTGCAAGCACTTTCAATTTCTGTGAGGCATCGACGGCATTAGAAACTAATTCTCTAAGAAAAATCTCATGATCTGAGTAAAGAAACTTTTTAATGATTGGAAAAATATTCTCCGTTTGAACATTAATTTGACCGGTTTTCATGTGTTTAATTTTTTAGATGATTTGGTTTTTTCAATTTACATACCAATTTGCGCAACGTGACACTTTGACATATTGACGCGGTACCTTCAAGTTTTTTGGCTAAAAAACTGACATATTTTGGTACTTTTGTACTGTGATGTTTGCCCTAACTTTCGGCCTTGGCGCACTTATGGTGGGTGCCTTGTTTTTTATTTTACCATGGTTCAAGGGCTTGTCGAAATGGGCTTTACTGAGTTCCTGGGGAATAAAGGCATTCGCATCAATTATTCTCCTTTATGTTTATACCAGTATATATCCCTTGCGTAATGAGGCTGATGTATTCAAGTATTATGATGATGGAATTATGTTGAGTGAAATTGCAGCAGAGCAACCCGCTGCATTCACGCGGATTATGCTTGGAACTTGGAATACCCAAGATATGGTCTATTTAAATCGCTTAAACTACTGGTTTCGCTCATACGACCATGGAATTTCAAATGATAATCGAGTGGTAATACGGATTAATGCACTATTGAATTTAATCACCCGTGGATCATATGGACTTAATCTCTTGGTATTTATAGCCTTATCATGGCTTGGTTCATACTGGTTATTTCGCTTGTTTCTTGGGCTTTCCGCCTCAAAAATTACTTCATTTATAGCTGCATTTTTATTGCCTTCTACCATTTTTTGGAGCAGTGGTATTTTAAAGGAAGCCTTGTTGTTTTTTGCGCTTGGGGGGTTTCTATACAGCCTGTTTCAGTTGTATCAGCGGGTTAGATTGAATTTTTTGTTTTTGGGCATTCTCAGCTTATTCATGCTTTCGTTTCTAAAGATTTATATTTTGATTGCCTTATTACCCTTGGTTTGGATCACTTGGATATGGGCCCGCACCCGCTCTTGGCGCATGCTTTACAGTAGTGTTATCGGCTTCCTTACCTTGTTTATACTATGCCATGTGCTGTTTTTTCCCGAATGGAGTATGCTTTCAACCCTACAAGGAAAACAATTTGATTTTATACAAATGGCCAACGCAGTAAATGCAGGAAGTATGGTCCCTATCATTCCAATGGATGGAAGATTGACTACGCTTTTTATTCTTATTCCTTTGGGAATTTGGAACGTTTTGGTGTATCCAGATAGTAGCATGTTAAAAAACGTGCAATCCGTATTTGCTTTTACTGAAAACGTATTGATATTATTGGTTTTTCTTGGTGCATTGCTGCGTTTGAAAGGTGTTTCTTGGAAGCTAGATTGGCGTTTTCCAATGTTAGTTTTTAGTTTGATTGTTTTTTCGCTTGTAGGGATGACTGCACCGGTGGTGGGAGCAATGGTGCGTTACAAAGCGCCCGTATTGCCATTTTTATGGATGAGTTTATTGCATTATCAAATACCTTATGTTAAACAATTGTTCACGTCAAATAGAATTTATCAATGGTTAAATACGCATTTATAACAGGTGCATCGTCAGGTTTTGGCGCTGCAATTGCCACTTCGTTAGCAACGGAAGGATATGGATTGATTTTAACAGCTAGACGCCTTGACCGGTTGCTTGCATTAAAAGAAACACTAGCAGAAGTATCACCCCACATAATTATTGGTGCCATGGATGTGCGTGATCGTGAGGCTGTGCAACAGTGGGTGGATCAACTCGATGAACCTGTAAAACAAAACACAAGCATATTAATTAACAATGCGGGACTTGCCGCTGGAAGAGCGCCCATTGATGAAGGCCTAGTTTCTGATTGGGAACAAATGATTGATACAAACTTGACAGGCTTATTACATGTTACTCAGGCAGTAATTCCATTTTTAAAATTGCGGCACGGGAGCCACATCATCAACATTACAAGTATAGCGGCAAAAGAGGCCTATCCCCAAGGGAATGTTTATTGTGCTACCAAAGCTGCGGTGGATCAACTAACTAAAGGTATGCGTATGGACTTACTTCCTTATGGAATTAAGGTGAGCTCCATTGCTCCGGGTGCTGCAGAAACTGAATTCTCCATGGTGCGATTTAAGGGGGATGAAAGCCAAGCCTCCGCGGTTTATCAAGGATTCACTCCCTTGGATGCAACGGATATTGCAGAGGCGGTTCATTTTATTGTAACACGTCCGCCTCATGTTTCTATTCATGATTTAGTGATTATGCCTGCTGCCCAGGCTTCAGCTACCTTATTCAAGAAGGATTAGGGGAGAAGAATCAACTGAGTTTTATCATCAATACGTAACACGGCTTGTCCGTGCATGGACGTAATGATTCGATTAGAAGGTGAGGCAAGGGTTATCGCTTTACCCAGCATATCGTATAGGCCAAAATCGGTAAAGGGTTGATTAATGATTAGCTCCGTATAGCCTAATTGTTCGTGATGAATTAATTGAAAGGTTGAGGGTTGGGGAATGTAAGGAAGAGATGCGCTTGATTCTAGAAAGGAACTGAAATCAAATTGTAAAAGTTTGGCAGGTATAGTGATTACCGAAGTAACTTTCTCGGAACTTATATACCCGTTGTTTGCTGATTTCAACGCAATTCCTTCGGTTTGTGCTAAGTTTAGTACGTTACCTACTTCTATCCTCCGGCGGTTTCCTGAAAACACATGCTGGTCTTGATAATCCCACAAACACCAAACGAAGCTTGTGTAGAAATTGCTGCCATTATTTTTATACCCAAGTAAGTAACTACGGTTCATTATGGTATCCACACAGGCATCGGTTATTAACCCATCAACTGCGAAACTATCCATTAACTGCGCGGCAATTGTATCTATCCAAAAACTAGGAAGGCGATATCTTCTCGTCTTTAGATCTACCCAGTTTTTTGAATACAGTGTGATTGAATCTGTCTCGGCAACAAGTGCTTCACAATCATAATTGTTTGCGTTGGGTAGCGAGGTGAATTGCGTTTGGTCTGACCAATAGAATGGGAGTTTTTCGGCTTGTATTGTATCTAAATGCAAGTCTGTTTTAAGGAAACGATAAAGGCATAGGTCATGTCGATTCCCATTGTTATTCCCCACATCTCCAATAAACACATGGGTGGAATTAGAGGTAATCGCTTCCCAATCCACATTGGTTGCTCCAGATATCGTTATAGTTCGTAGTACAATTCCCAGGGTATCAAGTTCGTAAATTATAGCACCTGAACCAGAATCGTTAAAGGTATAAAGAAAGTTACCTACGCGAATTAGCCCAGAGTTTTCTTGAAGCACATCATTCAGGTTATAAACCAAGCTTAGGGTGTAATTTGTAGGGGAATAGATACAGCTTCCGTCGTTTATTGTGGCGCTTGCATCATAATTTGTTGCTTGTGGGTCGGTACATCCCCATTGAGATAGCATAGAGAACGGCAGAGAAAGGAGGACGATTAAAATAATTTTGTATTCCATCCTTCTGATTCATTTACATTAATAAGTTCTGCATCCATAAGAAAATCAATGGTTGGTTTTATTGCGGAGGGCAAGTCAATGGTTTCCGTATTCCATCTGGTTTCGCTAAGCCAACGTTCCACTTCTTGTATGCTTAAGTGGTATCTCCAAGCAATGGATTCAGCGGTTTTAACATCCGCTGTGATCTTTTTAACTTGTGCTTTTACGAGTTGAATAATTTCTTGAATTATCTCCGCATGCTGTGCAAGTATTTCTTCACGACAGGCGATTACAAAACAAGGCCAAGGGGTGTCAACTTGTCCAATACGCTTACAACTTCCTTTGTCCACGAAAGGTTGTGTCGTATATTTTTCCCAAAGAAAATAATCTGCCTCGTTGTTTTCTAAGGCCCAGATTCCTCCATAGACATCGCCGATTACATTAAAATGCACTTGTTCCTTCAACCATTGTTCTTGTTTTGCTAGCACGTAAGACATAAGATGTGATCCTGATCCATAGCGTGAAATGGCAAAACGGTGAATGTTGGTAGGGTTATGAGTAGGGGTTATTGGAACATGGATTCCCCATTGTAAGGGGGAACTTACGTATACATCTAGGATTTTGGCTCTAGTTCCTTGCAAAATGGCTTTACTTATTCCTTCAGTAAGCAATACGGCAATATCCAAACTCCCGGTTTCTAATCCTTTGATCATTTGTCCAGTTCCTCCGGTCATATCTGACCAGTGTAGAGAAACATTTAATGGGTCAAAAACTTTCTCTTCAATGGCTAATCGCCAAGGATAGTTAAAGTGTTCTGGTACACCACCAATTTTAAACTTTTTCATCGAGTTCATTGAATTGTTTTTCAAACAGCGTTTTGTATGTCCCCTCTACAGAAAGTAAGCTGGAATGCGTGCCTGTTTGAATAATTTGACCTTTTTCCATCACATGGATTTGATCCGCTTGTTGAATCGTGGATAAACGGTGTGCAATGATTATCGATGTTCGGTTTTTAGTGACTTCAGCAATGGCTTTTTGTATTAGAATTTCGGATTCACTGTCGATGCTTGAAGTTGCCTCATCTAAAATTAAAATTACGGGTTCATATACCATAGCTCGAATAAACGCCAGTAGCTGCCGTTGTCCTACTGAAAGTATTCCGCCGCGTTCACCTATGACGTAATCATAATTATCAGGAATTTTCATGATAAAATCATGAGCACCTATTTGCATGGCAGCTTGTATCACTTGTTCTCTAGATATATTCTGATTTCCGAGGGTGATGTTGTTATGGATTGTATCGGAAAATAAAAATACATCTTGCAATACAAATCCAATATGTTTATTGATTTCACTTCGATTCAATTGATTCAAATCTATCCCATTGATCGTAATCTTTCCAGCATTAATTTCATAAAAACGACCAATTAAGTTGATAATGGTTGTTTTTCCAGATCCTGTTGCACCAACAAATGCGGTGGTTTTCCCAGCAGGGATTAACAGGTTGAAGGAGTTTAGTAAGGGGGTGTCAGCGGAATAGGAAAAGGACACATTATGAAATTCAATGTCTCCATTGCTAAAGGTTGTGGGATGTTCCTCATTCGGTTCTACTTCGTTTTTTTCGTCCAAGATTTCAAATAAGCGTTCTGCTCTGACAACTCCACGTTGGAAAATATTAAACTTGTCTGCCAATTGCCTTATTGGCCTATAAAGTTGATTTATCCATAAGGTAAAAGCAATGATTTCACCGTATAATTGAGTTAACTGTTGTTGGCTTTTTCCTTCAACCATCATAGCTCCCCAAACTAATAAAAACGCAATGGATAAGGAGCTGAGTAGTTCAACTACCGGAAAAAATATTGAATTGGCCCATACTGCACTAATATGTGCATCTCTGTGTTTTTCATTAATCGATTTGAACGCTAAGGCCTCTTTTTCTTCATGGGCAAAAAGTTGAATTAAACTCATACCCATTAGGTGTTCTTGCACGAAGGTGTTTAGGCGAGACACTTGTGTTCGTTCACTTTGAAATGATTTCTTCATTGCTTTAGCGAAGATATTCGTAGCGAAAATCAATATTGGAATTGGGATTAAGGTTAACAAGCTTAAGCGCCAATCAACCCAGAACATAAATCCAAGAATTGCGATAAGGGATAGTAAATCACCAAATATTTCCATGAGTCCTGCAGAAAACACCTCGGAAATTGATTCAACATCAGATACTACCCGAGTTACCAAGGAGCCTACAGGCGTCTTATCAAAATACCGTGTTTTAAATGAGAGTACCGTATTGAATACCCGAGTTCTAAGGTCTCGAATAACCGATTGAGCTAGTAAATTCGAGGTGTATGCCGAAGCCCATATAACTACCGTTTCAATAAGCAGAATGCTTAATACCCCCAGTAGGGCGACCATTAATTTTGATGAGTTTTGTTCCTTAACGATAAATTGATCAACTGCTTTACCGATAAGGAAAGGTCGTAAGGGCCCCAGCACAGAAAGTGTGATTACGGCAACCAAGGCAAATACAAATAACTTTCTGTAAGGTTTAACGAATGCAATAAGTCGAAAAAATGAATTCGCGGATACCCTTTGTTTCATAGTACAAAAGTACCGAAAAGCATCTTCAAATTTATCGAATAGGAACTCCTCGTGAACTTAATTGTATATTTTTCGAACTTTTTTCTAACCCAAAGGTGAATTTAGTTCCAACACCAACTGTACTAACCATGTTAATGTTCTGACCGTGAAGTTCTAAGATATGTTTAACTATAGACAGTCCCAATCCTGTTCCGCCTTCATGACGATTCCTACTTTTTTCTACCCGATAGAATCGTTCAAACAATCTAGGCCAATGTTTAGGGTCTATTCCAATCCCATTGTCTTTTATTTCAATCAGGATAAGGTTATCAGCGGGCTCCAGCGTAATGATGGTTGTGCCGTTCTCATTTCCATATAGAATGGAGTTCTTTACTAGATTGGTAATTACTTGACCGATTTTATTTCGATCACCAAGCACGAACATAGTTGAATATTCTTTTTTTAATTTTAATTTAATTCGTTTCTCCTTGGTCATAAATTCAAGGGATTCAAAAGATTCCTTTATGACATCAACTAAATCAAAGGGGCGCATATCAATGGTGAGTTCTGGATTTTCCAGGCGTGTTATTGCATCTAAATCTTCAAGTAATTGAATCATTCGATCACTCGCTTTAGAAGCACGTTGAAGAAAATTCATGGCAATGGCTTCATCATCTATTGCACCGTCAATGAGTGTATCTAAATATCCTTGAATTGCAAACACAGGTGTTTTTAACTCGTGGGCAAGGTTACCGATAAACTCTTTTCTAAACGAATCCTGAGATTTTAGCTGTAAAATTTCTTTCGTTCGGTGATTAGATACTTGGTTAACCTGTTGTTCCGCTTCATCGATCATTTCATTCAATCGATGGCCTTTTATAAGCGGCGGATTTTGAAGGTTTTTAAAAAGGTGGTTGAGTCGTTTTTGTAAGAATATTTTTATTCCAAAATAGAGTACTAGAAAGGTTATTACTCCCAAAAACAGGGAGAGCACGAGTGCAGAAATAACAGGGCTAAATGGAAGGTTTAAACTGGCTACTTCGAACCAAAACGCCAAAAGTGCCACAAGGGCACTAATCAAGGCAAGTAAATATTCTGGTTTTAACTGTTTCATTTTCGGTTAAACGTATATCCAACCCCTTTAATGGTACGAATATACGATTCTCCTAGCTTTTCACGCAGTTTTCTGATGTGTACATCAATCGTTCGCTCGCCAACGATGGTTTCGTTTCCCCATACTATGGTTAGTATTTGTTCGCGATTAAATACTTTACCCGGACGGCTAGCTAATAATTCTAATAATTCGAATTCTTTTTTGGGAAGTTGAAGTTCCTTATTGTTAACCACAACTACGAATTTTTCTCGATCAATTACGATACCCGCTGATTCATGCTCCTCTTCCGTTGTTCGTTCAGGGTTTATTCTACGCAATAACGATTCTATTTTACTAATTAGTAAACGAGGTCTTATCGGTTTACTGATATAGTCATCTGCCCCGGCTTCAAATCCTGCAATTTGGGCATAATCTTCTGCTCTTGCCGTTAAAAAAGCAATGATTGGCTGGGCAAGCTGTAAGTCTTTTCTGATGATCTGACATGCTTCAATCCCATCCATTTGTGGCATCATCACATCCATTAAAATTAAGGATGGACTTATTTGGTGCGCTAACTTTACTGCTTCCTCTCCGTTGTTTGCAGTAAATACGCGATATCCTTCTTTTCGAACAGTATACGAAAGGAACTCTAGAATGTCTGGCTCGTCATCAACAATGAGTATGGTATGTCCTTTACTGTTTTCCATGGTAAAAAAAAGAGGGGGCCCTGAGGCCCCCTAATTAATACTAGTTATTTACGATTAACTTGCGTACGCTTGTACCTTTATCTGTAGTAACAACTACTTGATACATTCCATTCGCAACTTGACCTAAATTGATTTCTGCTTGAGTAGCGTTTAAAACAGTTCTACCGAACGCATCAATTACAGTTACCAATTCTAAGCTTGCTCCTGTTAATGAAACATTAAACGAAGTGGATGCTGGATTTGGAACCAAGCTTAATGCAACACCCGGTAATTCATCTAAACTTACTGCGATAGTTACAGTAAATGTGGTTACATCACTACAGTTTCCATTAGTAGCAGTAAGGGTTACTGTGTAAGCACCATTTGCAGCATACGCATGTAATGGAGCAGCAGCACTTGAGTTGGTCATGTCACCAAAATCCCAAGAGTATGAAGTAGCTCCTGTAGAGGTATTCGCAAACGTAGCAACGTTTCCATTCGTTGTAAACGAACCAGCTGCGGTAGGGTTAGCATTGAAGGTAATGCTTGTCGGTGTAGACGTTCCAACACCATTACATGCATTAGCATTGGTTGTTGTAACGGTAATACCTGGTGTAGTTGATGTAACTGTAATGGATTGGGTTGTTTCACCGGTAGACCATACGTATGAATCAGATGTAGATGCTGTTAAGGTTACTGTATCCCCATCACATGCCTCAACCGCTGATGCTTGGATCGTTGGTACTGGTGCGTTACTTACACTTACGATAGTTGGTAATGAAGTAGATGTACAACCGTTAGCGTCTGTGTGAGTTACCGTGTAAGCACCTGTAGAATTCACAGAAATCGTAGCTGTATTTGCATTCGTTGACCAAACGTTTCCATTGTTATATGAAGAAGTTAAGTTAACTGAGCTTCCAGAACACAAAGAAGTTGATCCGCTTGCAGTAATTACTGGAGTTGCAGGACTTGCATTGATAGTAACAGTAATCATAACTCGCGGGCTCTCATCACCTGCAGCATTTTTTTGACTCACATAAAAGTTGAATGTTCCTGCATTTGAGGTAGATGGTACAGGAGCAGTAGTTGAACCAACACCGCCTGTAGCTGTAGCATACCAATATAACGTATTCCCACCAACTGCAGTTGCAGTGAGTGCAGCAGCCAAAGCTCCTTGGCAATACGTAAGGTTAGCTACCCCTGGTGCAGCAACTGAGAAGAATTTAGGATTGGTAAATGTTGCTCCGTTTGCTGCAACTGAACCCGCATTTAAACGTGCATCTGGCGTTACTCCAAGGTTAGTGAATAAATTAACCCAGTTGATTTGACCAAGGGTTTCCGTAGAGTCGTTGTTATCTACCGTCCACATGGCTTGATAGAATGCTCCAGAAACTCCAGCTGATGTAATTACATTCGTACCGTTAGTAAAGGTAGTTAAACTGTTATTGGCAAAAACTAAAGTGTCACCATTAAGGTTAGCAACCGATGCTGTTCCTTCGATTGACAGTCCTTTTTCCCATCCAACGATTAATGAATTAAAACAAGAGGTAGCCGTATTTCTTCTCAAACGGAAGGCTTTCTCAAATTTCTCACCAACAGGTAAGGTAATGCTTCCATTCCCTTTCGGACCAACTAAGGTCATATTTGAGAAAATTGGACGTGTTTTTGGTTGAGCTGTTGATCCTGTTGCGTCATTATCTGATTCGAAACAGTTAGAATCTCCCGCAGCATCTGACATGTCTTTGTCACGAATAGATAAGCCGAATTGGATTTTTCCTCGGTAACCGAAATCCGTATCGAAATCATCATCAATGCCACGATAAGCGATTAGGTGCTTACAATTTACTGTACCACCAAACCATTCGAATGAGTCATCACCGCAAAATGAAACTTGGCAATAATCAACTGTAGTTCCAGAACCAACAGAACCAAAAGTAATTCCGTTAATTTCTTTGTTTGGCTCTAATGGAATTCCAGCGAATTCGACGCGCACGTATTGTAACACACCCGAG
>ENA-OUVC01001005-OUVC01001005.1-marine-metagenome-genome-assembly--contig:-NODE-1005-length-17327-cov-4.733275_pt1 | contig 17327 bp, 16 predicted proteins | sample MGYA00248622_ERZ508571 | MGnify/ENA primary metagenome ERZ508571 (study PRJEB26236, sample SAMN06267175) | marine metagenome | isolation source: Columbia River Estuary | place: USA:Columbia River... | reverse complement strand
CTTACTGCAACCTTAGTTCGCGAAGATGGAATGGAGGGTGAAGTCTTCTCTCTAATTGGCCCTAAGAGATTTGATGTTCCTTGGAAAGAGATTGAAGCTCAAGGCTATATCGCCCCTGCTGATTGCGTTGAGGTAAGAGTCACTCTTACAGATCATGAGCGTTTAACTTATGCCACAGCTGAACAGGAAGATAAGTATCGCACCTGCGCAACTACTGCTACCAAGAAAAATGTAGTGATTGCCCTAGCAAAACAACATGAAGATGATCAGGTTTTAATCATCGGTCAATACATTTCACAGATCGATGAGATTGCTGCAGAGCTTGCTGTGCCAATTATTAAAGGGGACACTCCAGTAAAGGAACGCGAGGAGTTATATGGCAAATTCCGAAGTGGTGAAATCAAATGCTTAGTAGTTTCAAAAGTTGCTAACTTCTCTATTGATTTGCCAGAGGCTTCAATTGCCATACAAGTTTCAGGCACCTTTGGTTCAAGACAAGAAGAGGCCCAGCGACTCGGACGTATTCTTAGACCTAAATCTGATGGACGTGGTGCTCGTTTCTATTCGCTAGTAGCAAGAGACACTATTGATCAAGACTTTGCGCAAAATAGACAGAGATTTTTAGCTGAGCAAGGATATTCCTACAGAATTATTGATGCTGACGAGATAAGTAAAAGTAATTAGAAAAATTCAGTTCCAATAAATAATGTAGTTATCAGGTCCGGTAAGAGGAACCTCTTCTTTTACCTGCAGATTCGGGATGTAATTACGTATCTCATTCAAGCTGAGTTTGCCCTCAGATCGACCCGTTATATTGCTTCGACCACTGTTCATGATCATATATCCTGATTTGCTCTTTGCAATCACGTGCTCGATATAACTTAATTGTAAATCTCTGTGAAGTTCAGAGAACGCATAATTGCTTATAACTACATCCCAAGTAGTGTTTTTATCTGAACTAAGTCCTGAGCTCGTAAATTTCAACTTTGAGTTAACACTATTCAAATACACGTTAGATAACTGAATCACTGATGGTAGATCGAAAGCTGAGTAATTTCTTATTCCGTACATTCGTTCAAGAATGGCTGCTTGACCTCCATAACCTACTCCAATCTCTGCAACCACACTTTCTTTATTGAGTCTAATTGTTTCAAAAATATCAATTGCAGTTGAAATGTACCTCAGTGTAGTCGGACTTACTCTGCCTACGCCTGGATATTGATATTCGTAAGGATTACCAAACAAATCGTTTGCTTTATTCTTTTCAATCGACTCAATATAATTTTGTGGCGAATGCTTTTGAATTTGTTCCAAATAACTTTTTCCTTGTGTATAGGTGACATGTTCGAGAATTTCTCTGTAATCATACTTTCTTCGAAAATCACTAAGTCTCTTTTTACTTTTTAGAAGCCGGCTTAGTTGCTGTTCATAGAAAGTTACTTGACTGTCACTCTTACCTTGAGTTTCATTAAATGTAGTTTTACTCAGTACTAAACGTCGTATCTTGTTTCTTAATCGAAAAAAAAGATCTCGTACTTCGATAAGTCGATACATGGCTATCACATAGACTATTTAAACAGATTTTTCATGAATTCAACCATTTAGTGCTCGAAGAGCTTTGAGAAGCCTCTGTTTATCAACTTTATAGTAATCGTGCACATCTCCATTAATAGTAATTACTGGGACCTCTTCACCATAGAGTCTTTCTAGCTCTTGATCTCCATTAATGTCGATAACCTCTAAACCAAAGTGGATTTCTACTAGTACTTCTCTTACGTTCTTCTCAGCTTCTTCGCATAAGTGGCAGTTAGCTCTGGAATAAATAACTACTTTGGTATTCATGAACTCAATTCAATAGAGCGATCATGCGCAGCTTTCATGGCCTGATAAACCATCTCTTCTAAACCAGAATCTGCAAAACTCTTCAAAGCAGCAGCTGTAGTTCCGTTCGGACTGGTTACATTCTCTCGAAGCGTCTTCAATTCTTTTCCGCTCTTTTCAACCATTAGAGCTGAGCCAATAAGGGTCTGGCTTGCCAGGGTTACAGCATCCTCTTGGCTTATCCCTAAACGCCTGGCAGCACCCACCACAGCCTCTGTAAAGGCAAAGTAATAGGCAGGGCCTGATCCGCTAGTCGCCGTTACCGCATCTTGAAGGCTCTCATCAATCACTATTACCTCTCCAGCTTTTGAGAGAAACTCTTTAACCCAATTTTGATCATCAGAGGTCGCAGCACTTCCAAGGCTCATTGCTGACATTCCGCGTCCCATGACCATTGCAGTATTTGGCATCACCCGAATTACTCGAGAACCTTTACCAAGTTTTTCCTCTATTGATTTAATTTTAATGCCAGCTGCAAAAGAGACAATTAAAGGCAAACCGCTTAAGGAGTTAGAGATTATCTCTAAGGTCGCCATAAAGTCTTGGGGTTTAACTGCAAGAAGAATTGCATCAAGTGAGCCGTAATCCTTAATCTCACTAACGCCATACTTATTGATGATTTCATCTCTTCGCTCTTGACGCTTCTCGGCAATAAATAGTGACTCTTTGGAAAGTCCAGAGCGAAGCAAAACTTCAATTAGGGCCTCACCTATGATTCCAGTGCCAACAATGCCAACCTTTGAAAAGCTCATGTGACAAGGCTACACGCGAGCCCTAATATGGCCGATGATGAGCGAGATTGAAAGCAACTTTGCCCGAGAATGGGTTGAATTTGTAAACCCTGAAAACCCTAATGAGATATTCAAATGCGATCTCACCTGGCTGACTTCTTATTGGAACTGCATATTTGGTCAGGGCTGCCAGGGTATTGATAAAGATCTCTCTGATCATGGCTGCTGCAGCGATGGCGCTTATTACTATGACAAGGAAGATGAAGCGCGTGTTACCACCGCTGCCAAGCGCCTTCCTAAAAGTATGTGGCAGAACTTTGATGTAGCAAGAAAAAAAGGCAAATTAAATGTTACTGAGCTAGGTCTAGATAAGGACCGGAAAACAAAGAAGATAAATAAGACCTGTATCTTCTTTAATGAATCTAGTTTTAATAAGGATTACTTTGGTTGCGCTCTTCATCACTTAGCTCTAGCTGAAGATAAACACTTTGCTGAGACTAAGCCTGATATCTGCTGGCAGCTCCCACTTCGCAGATCCTGGGAATCTAGAAATGTTGGCGATAAAAAGTATGACGTAATTGTTATTGGTGAATATACTCGTGAGGCTTGGGGCGAAGGTGGAGCTGATATGGATTGGTACTGCTCTTCAAATAGTGAAGCCCATAATGGAGCTGAGCCGGTTTATGCATCTCATAAAACAGAGTTAATAAAGCTAATGAATGCCTCTGCTTATGAAACGCTAGCTCAGTTATGTAAGGTGAGAATTGAAGCGCAAAAGAGCAGGAAGGTTAAGCACTTACCTCTATTTGTTATTCACCCAGCAACAAAGGCTGCAAGTAAGTAATTTCTATCTTCTCTTATTTGAATTTGGCGGCAGGAGACGATCTAGAAGTTCTTGAGCAACTAGGGTTACATCTCCCTTAGTTCTAGATAAATTGGCTTCAAATCCCTTTAATATTTCAGTAATTGTTGGCTCACTTAATGAGCCAACAAGGGGCCCATATCTATCTTGAAAGAGGCTATGCAGAATTCGGCTTATTGATCCTGCTAATTCAGCCCTTGCTTCATCAAGGCTGACCTCACCTCTTAGCCCAGTATTGATCCCAAGGGCAGGACGCTCTCTTGCTGCGCGCAGATAGGCATCCTTAAGATTTACTGAGTCCATAATCCCCCATCCTTCCAGACCACTAGCATTTGTGCTTATGAAACAGAGAGCCTTGGGTATTCGCATCCTTGCTTTGATCTTCTCTCTTGCCTTCTCGCTTTTAACTCCAGTTTCAGCCCCAGCTCTTGGCTTTAAATCAATTCCTGCAACTAAGTGGGGCCACTTATATGCTTCAGGGAAAAATACAAACTTAAATACCCAGCCAAGAGCAGAGAGCATTGAAGTTGGCGCCCCGCGCTCTAAGTGGAATATCGAATATATCGGAGTGCCAGAGGATACAAAGGCAGCATTTAAATATGCAGTTGATATCTGGGCTTCATATTTTGAATCAACAGTTCCTATTGAAGTTCAAGCGTATTGGGAGCCTTCAAATATAAATGGAGTTCTTGGTTCAGCTCGTCCAGGTGATTACTTTAATGCCTTCGATGGGGCGCCTGATTTAGATCTCTGGTATCCATCTATTTTGGCAGATCGCTTAGCAAAGAAAGATCTCGCTCCAGGAAAGCCAGATATTGTCCTGCGTTTTAATTCAAATGCGCTCTGGCATACTGCACTTGATGGCAATCCAGGACGATTTAGTTATGACCTTTCCAGCACTGTTTTACATGAAATTGGCCATGGCCTTGGTTTTCTATCAAACGCCGAATATGACAAGTTTTTTGGAACTGGATATTTAGTTCAACCCACTCCATATGATGCATATGTTCAACTTAGCGATGGTCGGTTATTTACAGATTTTTGTGCTCGCTCAGTTGATTTAGGAAAAGCTATGACATCTCCACTTTTCTGGAGTGGCTCGCTAGCAACAGCTGCAAATAACGGCGTTAAGCCCAAGCTCTATTCACCTCAGAGTTATGAAGATGGCTCATCAATTACCCACCTTGATGAATCAACGTTTTCAGCTACCGGAACAAACTCTGTTATGACTCCAGTTCTTGACGCTGGTGAGGTCTTTAGAAGCCCGGGAAGTATCGCTCTAGCGATGATTGAAGATATGTTGTTAAAGCCTCCAGCAAATAAAGCACAGAGCCTTCCTGCAAAACCAATTGATGTTAGAGCTTTAGTTGGCGATAGATACGCGCTATTAACATTTGATTCCCCTAATTGTCGCCGTATCGATCGAGTTACTGGATATACAGTCACTATCAGCCCTGGTGGGCTGGAGCGAAGCTTTACTCAAAGCCCTGCCAAGATAACTGGGCTAAGTAATGGAAGTAGCTACTCATTTACCATTAAAGCTAAGAACGATAATGGTGAATCTGATGCTGTTAGCAGTAATGAGGTAACCCCTCGCTCCACAGCAAAGGTTAAAACTATCGATAAGAGAGCTGATGTTAAATACCTTGCATCTGGAGTATTTAAAAAGAGCCAAGTTATTGCCTACTCTGATGCCATTTCTGGGAATCTAAAACTTGCAACACTTGTTAGAAACTCTTGGAAGACTTCAATTATTGATGGAATTTCAACTTCTGGCGGGAGATCAGATAGGAATTTAGCTGGTCCAGTATCGCTCTGTGTTTCAGGGTCAAAGGCAGGTGAGAAGCTACATATTTTCTATACAGATACTGAGAATAAAGATCTTCGTCATGCCTCATACGATGGCAAGAAGTGGCGTTATGAAACTGTAGATGGCGATGGCGAAGATGTTCAGAATTATCAAGAGAGCACCAGGCGAAAAACTGCAAGTGATGTCAGCGTCTCTAACGCTTGCGTTGTTACCCCTGCTGGAGTTCAAGTCTTCTATCGGGATGAGTCTCAAGGAATAATTCTTGGCGCAGCTCTTACTAAATCTGGCTGGATATATGAAATTGTTGACGGGGATAGGCAAAGTGAAGGCAGGACTACTGGAGATGTTGGAATTTCTATAAGCGCAGTAGCAAGCGGTAAGAGTGTTTATCTGATTTATGATTCAGTACTAACACTTTCCTCAAGTAATGTTGCTACTCAAGGTGAAGTAAGACTTGCTAAGCGCAACTCCATATTTCCCGAAGATTGGAGATATAGCACCCTTGATGGCCCAGATAATGGTGTTGCAGTTGCTGGTTATGATGTTTCAATAAGTAATTCTGGAAATAGAATTGCAGCAGCATGGCTTGCTGCCAGTGGTATCCGTCTACCTAACGCTGATGAAGTTCGCTTTCTTATAGTCGATGAGGATGATTTGCCTAGCCGGTTATCTCCTGAAAAACTTGGAATCCCTGGTTCTCCGCTTTTGATTGATAACAAAGGATTACTCTTTGGATGCCAAGAGCGCCTCTGTTCAGTTAGCTCCTATAGCTCAACGCCTAAATTAAGCAATGGCGCTATCCTCAATAACGTTAAGGATGGCGCCATAGTCACAGTCAATAAGGTCCGCTATGCGGTGACCTCAATTTCTAAGAAGTTAGTTCTGGTAAAGCTTTAGAGCTACTTCTTGTTTCTGCGCTGAATCCGAGTCTTCTTTAGAAGTTTTTTATGCTTCTTTTTGGCCATACGCTTACGACGCTTTTTGACTACTGAACCCACATTGAACCCCGTCCTAAAGTTGATTAGACCGAACTTCCAGTAGGCTAGCGCTCGTGAGAGGTTATAAGCAACATATTCTTAAAACACTCCAAAAGTTCGATATTTATGTTTATCGAGCCGCTCATGAGAGTCACTTCACATTGAGAAAACGGATTGAATCAGAGTTAATCAACCAGGCAAATGGCGTTCTTCACATAGGTGCTCACGAGGGCCAGGAGGCCTTTTTCTATGATCAATGTGGCGCTAAAGTCCTTTGGGTTGAAGCAAACCCTTCTGCCTATGAAATCCTCTTAGAAAATATCCGCCAGTACCCATCTCAGAGCGCAACCCGAGCTCTACTCGGCGCGGAAAACGATACCCAAGTAAATTTCAATCTTACAAGTAATAGAGGAGCTTCTTCATCCATTTATGCGCCAAACCCAGAATTCCAACATCCTTTTAATGTTGCTAACACGATTAGCCTAGAGATGAGTAGATTAGATTCGATAATCTCTGAGAAGGTTATTGGTCAATTTCCTCACTGGGTGGTTGATGTTCAAGGAGCTGAACTTCCAGTTTTATCAGGTGCCGGTAGTTTCATTCGTTATTGTAATTCGATGGTAGTAGAAGCCAAGAATAAGTCCTACTATTCTGGAGGAACAAGTTACCCCGAACTCAGAGAATTTCTTCGCCAGGAGGGGTTTACCCCTCTTTGGGAAATTGATGAAGATGGCGAAGACAATATCTTCTTTTTGCGGATAGAAGGCCGATTGAAATAATCTGGATCTTTAACTAAAGATTTTGACTATAAACCCATTAGTCTAGCTTGGGAATCAAAGTCTTTAACAAGTTCTCTAACTTTAGAGAATGTCCCGTGGGCTTTTATTTCGCCTTCTTCAAGGTAAATAACTTTATCCGCATCTTGTACCGTAGATAATCTATGTGCTATCACAACTAGAGTTAGGTTCTGTTTTAAACTTGATAGTGCATGAGAAAAATCAGCCTCTGTCTTCCCATCCAAGGCACTTGTAGCTTCATCAAGAATCACCAACCTAGGGTTTGTGTATAGAGCTCGAGCGATTCCCAACCTTTGCTTTTGCCCACCGCTAAGTCGGGCGCCGCGCTCGCCTACAATTGTTTTCACGCCAAATGGGAGGCTCGCTAGAAATTCTTCCAACTGCGCTAACCTGATGGCTTCATAGAGTCTTTCCTCCGACAGATTTTCTACCGGGAAACCAAACGCAATATTCTCCTGAATACTTCCATTCACAATTAAGGGATCTTGAGGAACGTAGGAAATTGAACCTGGCCATTGAGCAATTGCTTCACCAGGCTTTACTCCAGCAACCCTAGCTTCCCCTTGTGTAGGAGTTAGTAAACCAAGAATTAGGTCCGCTAACGTAGATTTACCAGCACCGGATGGACCAACGATCGCTAGAAATTCACCATCCTTTATATCTAGAGTTAAATTCTTTAAAGCTGGTGAGTTTTCGTCGGGGTAGTAATAAGTAACTTCTGACAAGTTCACATTCGCGCGAAAGCCCGGATATTCAAATTTCTGTACTGATTCAACTAATGGATTGATTTCTTTGAGCTGTGAGAGTTCTTCAATCAAGTTAAGTGTTGGGCCGGAGGATCCCATGGCTCCGTTTATCTGCAGACCCCCTTGCTGCATTCGAAGAACTGCAGGCGCGATTCTAGAACCTGCGGCTAGAAATACTGACATAGTTGCAATAGCGTTAGCTGCATCTGAAACAATAAATTGAATTGCTGAGATAGTAAGAGCACCAAGAATAATCGCGGTCTCCAAAACATACTTTCCTATATAGGGCAAAAAGGATGACTCTGCTAAATCTCTACTCAACGTAAACCTCAGTTTTGAAATTTCTGATGCATAAAAGTCTTTACGATTCCAAACGGAAATTTCTCTATACCCTTGAACAATTTCTACAATTCGCTCGTTGCTTAAAACTGTAATCTTGGCTTGAGAGTTTCCAAGGTCTAGAGCTTTCTTATGAAGCAGCTTATAAAGAGCAAGCGCTATTAGTGAGAATGAAAATAAAGTACTAATTGCCATAAACGGATCAACTATTAAGATTCCAAAGAAAAGAACTGTCAAGAGAATTGCATCTGCAATCAAGGTGACTGAATTTCCAATTATTCCTAATGTTATGCTCATGACACCGTTGGTTAGAGCGTAGAGTGTTTCTTGGGAAGTTTTTTGGTTTATAACAGATATTTGCTGCGAGAGGAGTTTTCTCAGAAGGTTAGATGATATTTGAGCTCCACGCGCGCTAAGAAAATGCAGGACTCGACGTATAGAAATAATTGAAAGAATTGTTCGCGAAATCATAACTATCGCGGCTGAAAGGCCTAGAACAGCAGCTTGGCCTTGAAAGGTGAACTCTAAAATTCCGAGCAAAGATAATGCTGATGCCACTGCCCCGCTAGGGGTTTGTGACTGGATACCGCTTACTGTAAGTGCCCCGATAAGGCCGATTAGGGCTACCCCTAATAAATCCAACAGACTTAGTCCTATTTGAATGATTAAAACCACCAAAAGTTTAGTTAGATCTTTTCGAGTCAGAATTTTAAATGACCGAAGATAGAAGTCTTTAATCAAAAGATGCCGCCTTCCTAATCCAGTCGGATGATATTAAGCCTTTTGGCTCATCCATGGCCTTAAACCACGGTTCTGGGGCAAATACCTGAGCGGATTTATTTAAAGTGAGAGCCGCACCCCACCAGCTAAATGTTGAATTAGCTATTACGTATCCAAAACCATGTCTAAATAAATAAAGGATTTGGGCAGGCGAAAGGTGATTGTCATCCACAAAGAAACACCTATTCAAAAGTTGGTTAGGGATCTTCTTCTTTGCTAAATCAATGTTGTCAGAAAACACCCAAATCGCTCGACTTCTTGAATTCGACTCGTTAAGAGATCTCGAATAGTAATCTTCTCCAGGAATACCAAAATTAGACTCTTGCAAATAGTCCTGAAACCTAAAGTGAACAAATATAGGTTCCTCAAGAATTGCCCTGGAAATCAATGAAACAAGTTTTTCGCCTATAACTTTAGGCCTGAGTTCCTCAAGACTGGAACGAACGTTAGGAGAATTCAGATTAGTGTGAGTTTGAAAATACCCAATCAACATTGTATTCCGTTTAACATTTATACTTGACTCTCCTACATTACTTGCTAAGGCTATTGAAATCCAACGCTTGTAACGAAAACTTAACAAAAATCTACCCATGAATACAATTAACTTTTTAATCAAGGGGATTTTTTCGATTCCTCTTGGACTAATCCCCATTCTTAAAAGAAAACCTGGAGCCTTACGCATAACTATAGATGCTTTCTTTTGAAAGAGGCTGACATTCTCTGGAAGATAAAAACCAGCTATGTCTACGACTCCGTCTGTAGCTCTTGGCGAGCCCAAGACAGAATCTAAAATTATTGGGTGCGATATATCTTCTCTACACCTTAGGGCAGAGGATAACTGAAAGAGTTGATTGCCAAGACCACCAGTTAGATACACATAGATAATTTTCTTTGAAGTCATTTTAACTTTCCCACAATGATTAAGAAAATGGGCCACAGGCTGCCCAGAGTCAGCTTATACCGTTTCTTTACGGGAACATTACTGCTCCCAGAAAATAAAATGAGGGCTTTATGTAGTGGAATTAATTTGTGTTTTAGTGCAGTTGTAATCATTCTTGTGCGCATAACTCTCAAGTAACGGTATTGCTCTGAATTATGAGTAATAATCTGGGTAATCTCATCAATTGCTAGAAGAATTTCACGTACTGCCTTCTTATCTTTTGTTAATTGACCTCTCTCGCTTTCCACGTATAGGTAGACATTTTTGTCAGAGAAATAAACCGAAGACTCACTAATTAGTAATCGAGCTAGAAAAACTTGATCTTCGCCCATTCGGTATGCTGGAAAATTCGTGTTAATTATGGCACTTGTTCTAAAAATGAATCTCCAAATTCCAGGGTTAATCATCGCCATTGAGAAATTTCCCATGGGTGTAATAACCTGATTCACGCGTTTAGTCCGTTGTGACATTCGACTATAACCAGCCAAAATGAAATCTGCATTTAAAGGAGAGTTGTGTATAGAAGCAATTGCTTCTTCAACCAAACCGATGTCGTCGCTATCCCAAAAAGCAACCCATTCAGAGTCTGCGTGTTGTAATCCATAATTTCTTGCAAGGCCCGGAGAATTAACAGCGAGATTTAGATACTTTGCCTTATAAAGTACTGCTAAGTCAGAAACTTCTTTGTCTGTAGCTTCATCTAAGCCATCATGGACAAGGATGAAGGAAATGGGCAGATTCAACTCCTTAGCTCTTTTAAGCGACAACTCAAGATTCTGTAGCTTCCCCGCCATATTATGAATAGGCACGATTATCGATAAAAGGGGTTTTTCAACAAAATTCACAAGGTTATTCTAGGATTACATGATGGCTATCGTCGAATCTAGTACTCAATCGCCACAATTAGCAGTTCTTTTAGTTGCATACAGACGAGCGACAAATTTGCCCCAGATTATAGAAACATGTGCAGAAGCAGGAATAAAGAATCTTTACGTAACTATTGACTATCCAAGAGGCACTTCATCAGAATCAGTTAATGATCATCAGAATGTGAAAAATGTTGTCTTAAATTGCGCAAAACAATTTTATCCAAACCTAATAGTTCATTCTAGGGTAGCTCTATCGAACCAAGGGAGCGCTGTTTCGGTAGTGAGCGGATGTGACTGGGGATTTAATGAGGAAGAAAATCTCATAGTTATTGAAGATGATTGTTTGCCCACAAAAGCTTTTTTTGATTTTTGTAAAAGTAATTTAAAATATCTAAACAATGCTGAAAATGCCATTCTAATTTGTGGAACCCAGTTCGCGCCTAAACGTTTAGTTGGCGACCAGGCAGTCTTTTCAAAGTATCCTCTAACTTGGGGTTGGTGTACCAACAAGACTTCTTGGTCTTTAGTAAGAGATGCTTTCCGTCAGAATTATTCAACTTCTCTACTCTGCGCGTCACTAGCTACCTCAGTTGATGATGCATTTTGGCGAGCAGGCAGTCGCCGTGCTTTAGGTGGCTTTACTGATGTTTGGGACACTATTCTTGTTGAGTTCATGCTAAGAACTAAATATCTAGCAATACTCCCGCCAAGAAATCTTGTGATTAATAATGGGAATGATGCAGTAGCCACCCACATCTCACGAAATTCAGAGTGGACTAATGTTCCAGTTTCAGCAAACTTTGAAGGTAATGGATTGCCGCCAATTAGAAGTAATGAGACAGAAGAGTGGATTAGAGATCACTGCTATAAGATAAAATTCCGACACTTTTTTACGACGAAATTTACACTTTTGATTGATACTCTCCGGCTTAAACCTAAAAGGTTTAATGATCACTTGCCGAGGCGTCTAGAAGCCAAATCGTTTACTCCTTTATAAATTTTTAATACTTTTTATCATTTTAGCAAATCGGTGAGGTATGGCCTTAAATAGTGACTGTGTAAATGTTCCTAAGTAAAAAGTGTTGCGGGATCCTTTAGTTGAATCTTTGCAGGCTTTCTTAATGAATTTCTCTTGACGGCGTGCGTTAAAGAGCGACTGTTTCTTAGAAGGAAGATGGAGCGAAAAAATACTAACCTCACCTGTGCCACTCGTTCTAGAAACTTTAGGAAAATTCCGAAGCTGCGAAAAAGAAAGTACCCACTCAGATATATTTGCATAGCCCTTGACAATATCCTGTCTTAGTAAGACTCGTCCTCGTCTGTTTCTCGGATCTGTGCCAAAGAAAAATTGACCAATATCAACACCATCAAAGCAGCCTTCAAAGGTGTCGAATGACTGTTGTAATTGTTGCCAAAGTTCACTCGGAATTCCTGCATATGCACTTTGATCTCTAGGTCCAATCGGCAAAACTCTAATCTGCTGCGGATTAGAGTTATAGAGTTTTCTTAGCATCAGCATTTCGGTTGTCTTAGAATCTCTTCTTGCCTCCGGGATAACAATTGAGGTAAGAATGTCAGCGTAAAACTTGTTTCTTAAATAAAGCACACTAGCAACCCCTCTTGCCTGAGAAATAAGTGGATATGCTATGCCCTCTCTAATTGAAGAAAATTTCTCGAAGGGAAAATCTCTGGCTAGTACTACATCTGATTCTAGGTGTAGCAATTCTTTATCAAAGATTCCTGCATAGCTTTGTAATGCGAAAAAGCGCGCCGTTGAAGTTAGCCAGAAATTACCTCGAAAGTCCTTAGAGTGGGTATATAACTGTTCCAACAAATTCCACTCTTCGTCTGGAGAATATAAATAAGTTTCCAGTTTTTCGATCTTTGGTACTTTAACCTCTTTATTATGAATCAAAGTTATCTTGTGGTCAGGAAACTTAGCTATATGTGCCTTGATATTTAAAATTAGATATTTGGGTAGTGCGGTATTTAGGTGAACGAAAACGATATTCACGAGAGTAATAGTATAGGTTTCTAGGAAATGACTATTAGTTTTTCCCTATCCTGTAGCATCTATATGTGATGCCTCAAGTCGTGCGAAAGAAGCTGTCGGCCCTGCGCTTTCTTATAATCTGGATTTTTAGGCGCTCGTCTCTAGAAATTACACGCCTTCTACTCCTATCAATTCCCCTGAGATCACACATACTTTTGAGTTATAACCAGGGCCCTGTCCCCGATGGACTAGGAGCACAGATACAGCGAATGGTCGCACTTAATGCTCTGGGAGCATACCTGCAGGTTAAGGTAATTCATACGGATATTTTAGAAGTTGCTATACACCCAATGGACAACATGTCTAAGGCAGGTTATCAAGACATGTTAATTGAGATAAAGACGCTGCTGTCGACTAAAGATGAGAGTGAATTCGACAATTTCCTTAAGTACCAAGTTAAAGATCTCCGTAGTAAACACTTCTTAGTTGCTCTATTCAAATCTATTGTGAATAAAAAAATGGTCAACCTCAGTATTAGAGACTCTTATTTCTTGGTCGATTCAAAACCTGCAATTTACAAAAAGGGTATATCAAGTGAAATGAAGCAGTATCTAAGGAGTTTAGCCGATAGTGATTTTTCTAAATTCATAGCTCTGCACCACCGGCACGGAGTGGGAAATATGGCAATACAGCCCGGTCAATCAAAGCCGCGCGAAATCGACATGAGAAAATACATAAACCCGCTGCGCCAAGCCTTAGTAGCCAACAACAAAAGTGAAATAGTTGTCTTCACGGACGCACCTGAAACTGATTTGGAGTTTTCTCCATCTTTGGATCAAGCCCGCCTTTGGGAAGGTTTGCCTCAATTTGATGGGGAACGAATGAAAATTTCTGCAGGTCAGTTTAAAGAGTTAGAAAGTGAGTTCCCAAATAGAATTAGAATTGTTCGAGGTGGAAATCCTTTAAAGACTCTAGCTAACTTATCTACAGCGGGCTCAATAATCCTATCTAGATCTAGTTTTGGATATCTGGCGGCCTTATTTGCATCTCATGACAGTGTCTGGATTCCTAGTGACTTCTGGCACCCTAAACACAAATACTGGAAACAATACTAGGACTGTAGACTGACGCTGTGAAATTAGCTCTTGAAAAAATTGGAATCCACCGAATCCTGTTATTTGCTTTTTGGTACTTGGCATGCTTCCCAGGAAAATTGGGATATGACTACGCGCTATTAACGCGCATGGTGCAAAGCGGAGAATCTACGGCTTGGTGGGGGGCTAGTTACTTTTGGATATTTAAGATTTTGACTTTTTCTGGTTCGCAAATCTATGTTCTATCACTTCTTGGTCTGTCTTTGTTAACTTATAGTCTCTATCTTTTTATTCAGTCTCTCCCAACAACCGACAAAATTCGTGGTCGAGCTCTGACGGCGATAATGGCCACTCCGCTGTATGGAGTATTTGGAGTAACAATTAGCCATGATGTTTTCCAGGCATCAGGGCTCATAATTCTTTCGTCAATTTTGATCCATGCTAACTGTAATTCAGAAGAGAATAAGAAGAAAGTTGGCTTGCGAGCGAATGTGTTACTTGCAGCATTCTGCCTTTTGACTACACAGACAGGGATTGTCATCGTCGCTCTCTTCTGTGCTTACTTATTTGTGAAAAACTCAAAGAGATTTGCAATTGTAGTTTTAGGCTTTTCTTTTGGAGTCTATTTCTTATCTAACTCAGGTATACCTACAGGTCAAACATCAGTTTCTTTTGTCCAATCTACTCTGCCACGTCTAATGTTGATTGACTTAAAGTGCATAGTCCAACACCCTGAAGTAGAAGTTTCTCAAGATCAGTGGGCGGTCTTAGAGAAATATGCGGAAAAGGCTCAATGGCTAACAAAGACGAATTGTTCAAATCCTGATGACATGGCCGCCCCACTAGAACTAAGCCTGTTTGAATCGGATGGTTTATCAGTCGATCGTAAACTAACAAAAGTATTTTTCGCATTAGTCTCACAGAGCCCTGCAATCCCTATCGTTTCGCATATTCAGAGATCCAGGGTTGCTCTTCCTCCACCTTTCTTTCAGCCGCCCTCAAACCAGATTCCATGGGACGTAAACATCCCGCTCGGGGAAGGCACGAACCTTGCTCTACAAAGTGGACCGGGGTTACTGCACCCCTCGATAGATGAAAAGTCTGTTCAAATATCGATTCCCTTGTTCATGCCTTTAGAGGTTCTAGCTCAAACTCTTACACTATTGATTAACCAGGCATCTTGGTTTTGGAGTTGGGGGGGTATGTGGCTATGGCCTATAACCCTGTTCATTCTCACGAGATTAAAGAAGCGTAACTTGTTAAATCTCTGTATTGCTCTTTCGCCAACTATTCTTCTTCACCTATCGCTCTTTATAATTGGTCCTAGCTCGTTAGGAAGATATGTGATGTCCACTATATTGCAAGGTTTTATCATAAGTTTCATTCTCGTAAGCGAAAGGCTAGAGCGTAATTGAAGAGTTTCATTTCTATAGTACGAAGCGAACTTAAAACAATCATTTCCTCGCTTGCTGGCGCAATCTTAATTCTCTTGTTTTTGGTAATCTGGAGGACTTTTGATACTGAAACATTTCTATTTCTACAAATATGCGCCACTTCACTTTTTGCTTATGTAGCTCTAATGCTTTTCCGAATCACTGGAAAGCGAAGTATATTTCTTAACCAAGAATTAGCTGTAATAGCCATTTCGTTTGTAATTATTACAACATTAACATTGAATATCGATAGGAGCCGCTCTGTATTTGTCCTAAAGTGGGTTAATGAACTTTCATCTTCATCCTCAGTTAAAATCGAAGAAATTGTAAAGTTTAAAGGCCTTTCACCCCTAGATACCACTGTTGTAGCCCAAAGATTGGATGAACAAGAACAGCTTGGTCTCTTAGAAGAAGTTGGTAATGGATATAAACTGTCTGTCTTTGGAAATCTATTCGTTAAATTCGCAAGTGCATTTGCTAAGCTGATGAACCTAGGTGGCTTTGCAAGGGCCTAACTGATGGTAGGAAGTTTCTTTCATCCTTCAGGAACCCTTTTTTAGCTCTATGCTCTTGATCCATGGTGTACCGGACTTATAAAGGACATTGGTAAACACCTAATCAGTTATCAAATGAGCCGCCCATGAGAATCGAACTCATGACCTTCGCTTTACGAGAGCGACGCTCTACCGACTGAGCTAGGGCGGCGATGCGTTTAAGGCTATTAAATTAGTAATTAATCCAAGCGTACAACGCCATTAGGCGTTGCAAGATGAACCGCCACAAGTCCAGTCTGACCATCGTTATCCTCTGGCAAAACCCATTGAATCTCAACGCCATCAAATGCTTTGGAGAGATCTGAGCCGAGCCACTCTTCAATTGTCTTCTCATCTCCTGAAATCTCAATCTTTACAATCTCAGCAACTGCCTTCCCATCATTTGATGGGTGATCACTTGACATCCATTGAATAAAGAAAGGTAGTTGTGAATCATCTAGAGTTCCTAGAACTCCTAGCTGCTTCCACTTTAGCTCGCTTCCATCAGGACGCTTTCTAGATCCATCAACTGCTGAGCGTCCAAGACGGCTTTCAATTGGTGACAAATCCTCAGTTGAAACAACCCAAGTGAGCCAACCTCCACCTTCATTTGCGCGCTGTGAAACTACGCGACCAAATGGTGAGGCATCAGCAGCTGGATGATCTAAAGGACAGACAACTTCAAGATAGTGGCCATTCTTTAGAGCAAGTGTGAAATTACGAGTTCCAAATCTTGGGTGAATTCCGCCATCAGTAAAGGCTGAGCCAATTCGAGAACCAATCCTTTGAACTACATCTACTAGTTGATCATGAGTTGCTGCATAAGAGATATGGTCTAGGCGCATGTGCCGATAATGCCGAAAGCTACTTCAAAGCGCAAAACAGAGCCTCAAGGGTAGAAAGAGGGGCTGAATTGCGCCCAAGGTTTATTCGGGCCTCCAGTAGCGCTTCAATCCGCTCAATGCTGCGTTTTGGAGTAGTTGTTTTAGCAAAATCAGTGATCTCAAGCCTTAGATCAATATTTAGAATCTCATCGCTGCCACTTTGAGTCACTAAAACATCTCGATAGATAGTGGCAATATCTAAAAGAGCGCTATCTAAGTTGTCACGAATCGACCTAGTTGTCGCTGACTTCTGTTCTTTCTCTAGATCTTTAATTGCCTTTGAGCCCCCAGAGATAAGTGAGCGCCCTGTTCCTTGATAGGCATCTTGTAATTGCTTTAGCTGCTTACTATCTCGCTCAGAGTTTTCACTCTCGGCTTGCTCTTGGGCAGTATCTAAAAGATGCGAAGCTGCTTTAAAGCATGAATCAATATCCTTTAGTGAAAAAGCTAGAGCAAGTACTTCTTTTCTTCTTGATTGAGCCTCTTGATTTGTTGCAATAAATCTAGCCCGGCCAATATGACCTTGAGAGACTCGAGCGGCAAAGGCCGCCGTCTTTGAATCAACGCTTGTATTTGTAAGAAGAAATTCTTCAACACTTGTCTTTGATGGTGTTCGTAGTTGAAGATGCCTACATCTAGATCGAATAGTTATTGAGAC
>ENA-OUVC01001004-OUVC01001004.1-marine-metagenome-genome-assembly--contig:-NODE-1004-length-17338-cov-2.620474_pt1 | contig 17338 bp, 17 predicted proteins | sample MGYA00248622_ERZ508571 | MGnify/ENA primary metagenome ERZ508571 (study PRJEB26236, sample SAMN06267175) | marine metagenome | isolation source: Columbia River Estuary | place: USA:Columbia River... | reverse complement strand
GTGGTATTGGCCTGTGGGTCCGCGTCAATGAGCAAGACGCGTTTTTCCAGCAAACCCAGGGCCGCAGCTAAATTTACAGCCGTTGTCGTCTTGCCGACGCCACCTTTTTGGTTGGCCAAAGCGATGATTTTACCCATAGCGGTAAAGGTAGTCAATTGGCGATTGTTCCCGCAGCAAAAAGCAGCAAACTGCCTACCTTTGGTTTATGGATTCCCGCACTACTGAAGCACCGTCGGCTTACGAAAATTTAGAGCATTGGAACACGCGATCCTTGCTGGAGGCGATCAACAAAGAGGATCAATGTGTGCCGTTGGCTGTGGAACGGGCCTTGCCTCAGGTTGAGGCACTGGTGGAAGCTGTTTTGCCGCGATTGAAAGCAGGGGGGCGACTTTTTTACATTGGAGCCGGAACCAGCGGTCGTTTGGGGGTGGTGGATGCTTCCGAGTGTCCCCCTACGTACGGCATTCCGCAAGGAATTGTGGTGGGTTTGATTGCGGGAGGCGATGCGGCCATACGCAAGGCGGTGGAATTTGCGGAAGACGATTTGGAGCAGGCGTGGATTGATTTAACGGCCCACCAGATTACTTCAGTTGATGCCGTGGTAGGAATTGCGGCCAGTGGAAGCACGCCTTACGTTTTGGGCGGATTGCGTGCGGCTCGCGCGGCCGGATGCGCAACGGGCGCGGTGGTGTGCAACGCTGGGTCTCCCGTGGCCGCCGCTGCGGAATTTCCGGTAGAGGTGGTGGTTGGGCCTGAGTTTGTTACGGGATCTACCCGCATGAAGAGCGGTACGGCGCAAAAACTGGTTTTGAACATGCTGAGCACTGCGTTGATGATTCGATGGGGCAAGGTGCGCGGCAACCGCATGGTGGACATGCAACTTACCAACCACAAGCTCGTGGACCGCGGCGTTCGAACGCTGTTGGAGACCACCTCATTAAAACGGGTAGAGGCGGAGCGGATGCTGCACGAGCACGGTTCAGTGCGCGGCGTACTGCGTGCTTTGGGACAAGAATAAAAGCTTCCGGTCCTTGACCTATTCCGCCATCATTTCCACAACCACCTCCACAACATCTTCCGCACTGGGTTTGGAAAAATAGTCGCCGTCGGAACCATAAGCGGGGCGGTGCGCCTGTGCCGTAAGGGTGCGCGGTTTGGCGTCCAAATGACGATAACCGCCTTGTTCTTCTAAAATTTGCTGCAGCAAATACGCGCTAGCACCTCCGGGCACGTCCTCGTCCACCACCAGGAGGCGGTTGGTTTTGGCCAAGGATTCCACGCATCGGTGGTGGAGGTCAAAAGGCAACAATGTTTGTGCGTCCAGTACTTCTGCGGAGATGCCCAACGCATCCAAACGCTCACACGCCTCCAGCACAATGCGCAGGGTGGAACCGTACGAAAGCACGGTGAGGTCGGTTCCGGAGCGTAGGACTTCCGGAACGCCCAACGGCACCGTGAAATCACCTAAGTTGGACGGCTGCGTTTCCTTCAATCGGTAACCGTTTAAGCACTCTACCACCAACGCAGGTTCGTCGGACTGGAGCAGGGTATTGTAAAAGCCAGCCGCTTGAACCATGTTCCGCGGAACGCACACCCAAATGCCGCGGAGGCTGTGGATGATGGTGCCCATGGGGCTGCCGCTGTGCCAAATGCCTTCCAATCGATGGCCGCGCGTCCGCACGATGACCGGTGCTTTCTGGCCGCCGTTGGTTCGGTAGTGCACCGTAGCCAGGTCGTCGGACATGATTTGCAAGGCGTACAGGAGGTAATCCAGGTACTGAATTTCCGCGATGGGCCGCAAACCGCGCATGGAAAGTCCAATTCCTTGGCCCAAAATGGTGGCCTCCCGGATTCCTGCGTCGGCAACGCGGGTTTCCCCAAATTCTGCTTGCAACCCTTCCAAGCCTTGGTTTACGTCTCCGATGGTGCCGGAGTCCTCACCAAACACCAATGTTTCTGGGTGTTTTTGAAAAAGTGCCCGGAAATTGTCGCGAAGGATGACCCGACCGTCCACGGAAGGAGCATCGTCGGGATAAACCGCCGGAACAATTGAAACTCCCAAAGCGCTGTTGCTGTGGAGTTTAGAAGAGTAGTCGTTCCAGCCTGAAGCGCGTTGATCGCTGATCCAGTGGCGAGCAGCCGGTGTCGCCGGATGTTCCGGATGGGCGGCAACCGCACGGCGAACGGGAGCAATGCATTCCCGGCGCAAGGGTTCGCGAAGCACGTTTAAGGCGTCGGCTTCGTCGTTAGCGCCCAAGGACCGCAGATGAGCAACGGCCTCGTCGCGCGTTGCACGTATGGGCAGCAGGTACGCATCAAAGGCTTCTTTCTTCTCGTCGCGCACCCATTGGGCCGCTTCGTTTTCCAGCGCAACCAACTGTTCCTCCAATGCAAAACCGCTTTTGAGAATCAGGTTTCGGAATTGCGTCAAACAGTCGAATTCCTTTTCCCATTCCAGACGTTCTTTTGATTTGTAGCGCTCGTGGGAACCGGACGTGGAGTGACCTTGCGGCTGCGTGCATTCTTGGACGTGCACCAAAACGGGTTGATGTTCCGTTCGTGCGGTGCGCTCTGCTTCTTCGTAAGTGGCCACCAATTGGGCGTAATCCCAACCTTTAACGGTCAATATTTTGTATCCTGCTTTGGAATTTGTGGCGGCAAAACCGGCCAAAACTTCCGAAATACTCTCTTTGGTAGTTTGGTGTTTGGCGTGCACGGAAATGCCGTATTCGTCGTCCCAAACACTTATGACCATAGGCACTTGAAGTACCCCCGCTGCGTTGATGGTTTCCCAGAACAATCCCTCGCTGGTGGAGGCGTTTCCGATGGTGCCCCATGCAATTTCGTTACCCTGTTGGGTGAAGGAATTATCCACCCCTAACGTTCGGTACACTTTGGATGCTTGAGCCAAGCCCAACAAGCGGGGCATTTGACCGGCAGTAGGGCTGATGTCTGCGGAACTGTTTTTTTGGTGGATGAGCTCCTTCCAATTTCCGTTGTCGTCCAAAGAGCGCGTAGCGAAATGACCGTTCATTTGCCGGCCGCCACTGGCCGGCTCGTTGGACAGGTTCGTATCTGCATACAGCGATGCAAAGAACTCACGAACAGACAGTTGGCCAATGGCCATCATAAACGTTTGGTCTCGGTAGTAACCGCTGCGGAAGTCTCCGTTTTTAAAAACCTTGGACCATGCAATTTGGGCCAATTCCTTTCCGTCGCCAAAAATGCCAAACTTAGCCTTTCCCGTCAAAACTTCTTTGCGGCCGAGCAAGCTTGCTTCGCGGCTGGTCACCGCCAAACGGTAATCGGAAAGTACCGTTTCCAAAAATCCGGGTTCCTGGGTCATAGTACAAAGGTACGACGGACTACCTTTGCAGTCCTCCATGCGCCATCTGCTCCTCCTCAATTCCTACTTTTTACGCTATCCCAAACATTTGATTGGGGGAGTGATCTTTGTAGTAGCGTCGGTTGTGTTCCAAACCTATCCGGCCATTTTTATTCGCGAGGCGTTTGCTTCGGTTGAAGTAGCCATTGAGAATGGCATAACTAATGAATTGAATCAGAATCTTTTAAAGTACGGATTGCTGATCTTACTATTCAGTGCATTGCGCGGGTTGTTTACTTTTTTGATGCGCCAAACCCTCATCGTCATGAGCCGGCACATCGAATACGATTTGAAAAACGATCTCTATTCGCAGTACCAACGATTGGATGCCGCTTTTTACCGCAAAAACAACACCGGTGATTTGATGAACCGCATATCTGAGGACGTCAGCCGGGTTCGGATGTACTTGGGTCCCGCCGTGATGTACAGCATCAACACTTTTTTTGCGACCGTGCTGACCTTGGTGTTCATGTTTCGGGTGGACGTTGCGCTCAGTTTATGGGTTTTGGCCCCCATGCCCTTGCTGGTATGGGCCATTTACCGCGTAAGCGACCGCATCAATCGGGCCAGTCATGCGGTGCAAGAGCAGCAGTCTGCCATGAGCACTTTTGCGCAAGAGACGTTTTCCGGGATAAGGGTATTGAAGGCATTTGCGGCCGAGAAAGCCCAATCAAATCGATACAAAAGCGCCTCAGAAAAGTCGTACCAAGTCAATGCGGAGTTGTTTGAAATCAATGCCTTGTTTCAACCGTTGATGCTTCTTTTGGTAGGGCTTTCCACGTTGCTGGCGGTTTGGATTGGCGGTTTGGGCGTGGTAGAAGGGAAGTGGTCTTCCGGGGTTATTGCGGAATTCATCTACTACGTTAACCTATTGACATGGCCCATTGCGAGCATTGGTTGGGTCATGAGCTTGATTCAGCGAGCAGAAGCCTCCATGGAGCGCATTCATCAATTTCTTCAAGCGGAGCCAGTGGTTCACGGTCCTGCCAACGGATACAAACCGGAACACATCCGGGGCGAGTGGACGTTTGACTCCGTTTCTTTTGTTTATCCGGACAGCGGGATAGAGGCGTTGAACGCGTTTAGTTTACAGGTTCAACCTGGTGAATTGGTTGTTATTACAGGAAAAACGGGAAGCGGCAAAAGCACATTGGTTCAACTCATGGTGCGCAGCATGGACCCCACTTCCGGTCGTATTTTACTGGACCGCGTAGACCTTCGGGAATGGGATCTTGAATACTTGAGAAAGCAAGTAGCTTTTGTGCCGCAGGATGCCTTCCTTTTCTCAGACACGGTAGCTGAAAATTTGCGTTTTGGAACTACGTGCGAATTATCCGATTTGGAATTGGTGGAAGCAGCACAAGCAGCCGCTGTACACGAAGATGTTTTGGGTTTTGAAAAAGGGTACGAGACGGTAGTTGGGGAACGCGGTGTAGCCTTAAGTGGCGGACAAAAACAGCGCCTATCCATTGCCCGTGCTTTTCTCAAAAAAGCACCCGTCTTGGTTTTGGACGATTCGTTGAGCGCTGTGGACCCCAAAACGGAGTCTGATATTGTTGCAATGCTGCCCAAATCCGTGGTGGGAAGGACCGCTTTTGTTGTTGCCCAACGCCTTTCTGTAGCGCCATTTGCCTCAAAAATTGTTGTTCTTGAGGCGGGTAGATTGATTGAAATAGGAAATCACCAAGGGCTATTGGAAAACCAAGGTTTTTACGCTAGTTTGGTAGAACTTCAATCGCGTCGCACACGATCCGATGTTGGAGAAGACCTCTAAAGAGCAGTTAGCTTCCTGTTGCTAAACGAATGTTTCTGCCCTAGCACGTTAAGGAGAGGATCTTGTCCGCCAATTCATTAGTAAAGTCAGCAACGGTCCCATCGTTGGTTAAATGCAAGTCGAGAGCGCGCAGTTGAGCAATTTTTCGTTCGTCGGACCATTGAAAGGACATTCGTCGGTATAAATCTGCTGCAGAACGTTCCGGCTGACGTGCCGCAATACGTTTTTTTCTGGTCTCCTCAGAGGCCGTTATCAACAGGACGACGGTGCACGCGGGACTGGCGTCCACCTCAAAAAGAAGTGCAGACTCACGGGCAACCCACGAGGCACGGCATTGGGGTTCTTCTGTTTGCCATTGGGCAAAGTCCTGTTGAACAGACGGATGAATGATTCCGTTTAATGTGTTCCAAGCATCCTGGTTCGCAAAGGCCAGGGAACTCAAGACTGCTCCGTTGGGCTGTCCGTGTGCATCCAGGGCGTCTGAACCGAATGCATCCACTAGTTTGGTTTGCATTTCAACGGATTGCGCCACCAACCATTTCGCACGGTCGTCGGCGGGATAGACGGGCCATCCCCAATCATTAAGTAGTTCAAGGGCCAATGACTTCCCAGCGCCCATGCCCCCCGTTACGCACAAAACGTTTGGTTTCATGGGTGAAAGTTACAGAAGAAGCGCGTCTAAGTGTATAAAGAAGGTTTGAATAAGGCTTGATGCGCTGGCGCCTTTCAAATTTCCCTGCAACGAGTTAATTCAACAAATGACGCAAACTGTTTTGATAGGCCCAACGTACATCGGTGCGTTTTGCTTCCACCAACTCAAAAAATGCATAAACGCAGATCCAAGAGGTCCAAGCATCCAGATGTTCGTCAAAGCAATCATACGTTGACGCTTGCTCAAACCGAAAGTGCAGTTTTCTGATGAGCCGATAACCGGTGCGCCAATCCGCCTCAGACCAATCCATCTGCTGAGCTAGAACGATCAACCTTCCCACCGCAAAAATATCGTTCTTTTGTTGAAAACGCTGGCTTAGGACCCACAAATCAGAGGCCAAAACATGAATTTTGGGCAACGCACGGCGAACCATACGTTCTTCTTCAAAAAAAGTTGGGTCACGCCATTCAATGCGTTCTGTATCTAGCGTGGAGTAGGGCATCTTACAACAACAAGAGGAGTAAAAAAAAAGTTCACAACCTAAAAAGAAAGCCTCCCGTCCGTTCTTTTGGCAATGCTGAGAATAGGGAAATAAGTGTCTTTTGGACATTTTTTCTACGTTAAAAACATTTTTTCGTCAAAAAACAAAAAATTATTTCATACGTTTACATTCATAACATTAACCCCTTAAACTCATCTTTATGATGTTACTCAACGCAGCTGCCCACTTTGATCCTCAGGATTACGTTGGGTTTACTTTCTTCACGGGATACATGGCCATGATGGCGGCCACCGTATTCTTCTTGTTCGAACGCGGTCGGGTTGCCGACCAGTGGAAATCCTCCTTGTTGGTGTCCGGTTTGATCACCGGTATCGCAGCCGTGCACTACTACTACATGCGCGATTACTGGATGGAAGCTGGTGAATCCCCCGTGGTTTTGCGCTACATCGACTGGACGTTGACCGTGCCTTTGATGTGTGTGGAGTTCTACCTCATCACCAAAAAAGCCGGTGCTAAAATGGGCTTGTTGTGGAAGTTGATCGCAGCTTCTGTAGCGATGTTGGTGTTGGGCTACGTAGGTGAGGCCGTTTACGCCGGTGAGCAGTACGCAACCCAGCAGTGGGTTTACGGTGCTTTGTCCGGATTGGCGTACTTCTACATTTTGTGGTTGGTATGGAAGGGCGACGTTGCTCAATTGGCTGCAAGCGCAGGTCCAAGTGTAGCAACGGCTGTACGTCACTTGCGCAACTTCGTGCTGGTGGGTTGGGCCATTTACCCAATTGGCTACATCATGGGTACCTACGGTGGTTTGTTCGGAATGGACTTTGGCCACGACGCCAGCGCTTTGAACTTGTTCTACAACATTGCCGACGCCATCAACAAGATTGGTTTTGGTTTGGTCATCTACTCTTTGGCCATTTCGGACAACAAGTAATTTTCATTTGGACAACTTTTTTTAAGTTGTTTGTGGGGCCGTCTCCTTGGAGGCGGCCCTTTTTGTTTTTAAGTACTTCAGCTTTTCGACGGCTCAACCTCTGCCGGCAGTTGTTCACTGGCGGTTTTGGGGCGTTCGTCGAATTTTTTTTCAGCGCGTTGCGGCATCGGCCAATTTTGCAACTGGATATCGGCCGACGTCCTCCGTATAAGTAAACTTAAAAACAATTAACCATGTCTAACTTAAAATGGAGCGGCTTAGCCGTTCTCCTTCCTCTGGCCGCATTTGGTCAAAACAGCACCACCATTGCCGCCGATGTGGCCATCGATGAGGTTGCTATGATGCGCATTGTGGACCAAACCGGCAACCTCATTAAGTCGCTCTCGTTTCCCATTGTTTCCCCGGCCGTCGCCGGTGATGTACCGGTTTTGACAGGATTTCACGATGCTTATATTCAGTTTACGAGCATTGCGTCTACCGCACCGGATAATTTCCGGAGTATTTCTGTTGAGGTGCAACCAACATTACCCCCAGGATTGTCGCTTAACTTCATTTCAACGCCACCCATAAGTGGAAACTTGGGTAATTATTACACTACGTCTCTAAGCAGTATTAATACCACAGGACTGATTGCAGACGGTATTGAAAGCGGATTTACCGGGTCCGGATCCAATGCGGGGGCAAAAGTGTTGCATTCGTTGGACTTTAATCCGGAGATGGTGCGTACCCAGCAATCGGGAACGTACTTGATGCTGTATACGTTGTCCAATTACTGAGAAAATGGGTACTGGGAAGCAACCCCGAGCCGCCGGTTGGCGGCTCGGGGCCCTGGCCGCGGCGCTCGCCGCGGCCTCATTTTCAAGCCAGGCGCAATTGGAAGTGGTCAATGGTTTGGCGCATCGGTTTAAGTCCAATCAAAGCATTTCGGGCAGCATTGAAGTATGGAACCGAAGCGATCATGTTGAAACGGCTGTTCTGACGGTTCGGCCGTTGGTGCCCCGAAAGGCTCCTGCGGTGGATTCGCAGCTGGTGGCTTCCGTGAAAATTCCGCGTTCGGTGTCCATTCCTGCCGGAAAAAAGGTGAAAATCCCCTTTCAGGCAGACGCACTGAATCGTGAACGTACGTCTGCCTGTATGGTCTACGTAGAACCTGCGTTGGCCTTGGCCTACCAATGGGAAGCGCCGAAGGATTCCATCGGTTTGGTAGCGGTTGTGCGGTACGGAGTTGCCTTGCTGGCCGGAGGGGGAGTGGTGCCGGATTCCTTGGTTTCGGTATGTCCGGAACGCGACAGCACGGGCCTGTGGTTGGAACTCTCCAATCAATCGGAAGCCCTGTGGATGCCACGTGCAACTTGGTCCGAACGCGGGTCGTCTCTTCAAAAGAGCGAATGGGTGCTTTTGCCCGGAGAAACCAAACGCATTCGTTGGACCTCTGTCTCGCGTCGTTTGGGGCGTTTGGTGGTGCTGGACGACGACCGACGACGTTGGCAATGGACCCTTTGACTCCATGGATTTGGTCGCTTGCTTTGAGCAGTCAAATCAATTTACAACCCAATGGTTTCCGGATCACCCACGGGGCAACGGCACAATTTCGTCGATCGCACCATACCGTTCAATGGAGTCAGATGGGACGTAGAACGTTCGTGGCTTGGAACAACAAGAGCGGAGGATTGCACGCAGTAAAGTCGTCGGACAGTTATTGGGCCCAAGCACACTACCAACGTGGTGCGTTGCACGCTGGAGTTTGGTACGATTGGAACAGCAAGCACCTATCTGCTGAATGCCAATTTGCCCGACCCAATTTCAGCACCCGATTGAACTACAACCCCTACACGGGATTGAGGATTTCCGGAGTATATCGTCAATTTCGGTACGATTTTGGCCAGCGGTGGAACTTAGGTACGGAACCAATGGGCTTACTACCGCGGTTGCGCGTGGCGGGAGGATGGTCGGCACAAACACCGGTTCAAGTTGAGGCTCATTGGCGAAAGGTTCAAGTTCAGTACCGATCCCAAAATTCAGAGTGGGGTTTGCTTCGTACTTCGTGGCAAGCACTTCCGGGGCTTCACGCTGCAGCCATGGTGTCTAGCAACAAGTGGCGAATACAAGCCAATCAACGCTTTCAAACTACCGGTAACGATTACCGTCCTTCCTGGTATCTAGAGTCTTCACTTTTTGCGCAGAACGAAGGACTTGGGGGGAGTGCTGGAATTGGCCTAGGCGCCCATCGGTTCTATGCTGCTGCAGGCCTGCAGCGAGCGGGTGACGCAACCTATGAATTGGGTCTTCAAACACACGGTAAACTGGGTTCAATGGGGCGCTATCAATTTCAAGTAATTGCGCAGCACTTTGGCAATTGGAATGTACAGGTGCGGGTGGTTCAAGGCGTGCAATGGGGAAATAGCAACAAGGGTAACCGAGCAGCGTGGACCAAGCTAAACCTTCGGTTGCAATCGGAGGATGACGGTGCTCAAGCGTTGGTGCTGCTTACGGAAGTAGAAACCGGGCGTGTGGTTCGCTTATTGTTGGATGCTCACGCAGTGAAAACCGAGCGGATCCCGAGCGGTAACTACCGGGTGCGTACAGTAGGTCCGGAATTTTGGGAGTATTCCATGAATACCGAGCTGTTGAATCTGGATCGGTCTTCTGGAACTAAAGAATTGATAATTGTAGCTAATAAACTAAATTTCAAGGACATGAATTGATTAATTCAACAAACTTTCTAAGTAAAATCCAGCGAAATAAGCCAACGACGCCGCGGCGGCACCCAGAAAAAGAGTTTCGGATGCACTGCGGATCAACGGGGTGTGGTTGATTCGACTCTTCATCCATCCAATTCCTAAAAACGCCAGGCCCGTTAAACTGCACGCGGCCCAAAACGGATTAACGGTCTCCGGCAACATTCCCGGTGCAACATAAACGATTAAAGGAACAGCGCCAACGGTATTGAATGCTATGAAGGTCACCAACCCCACGGACCACGGAGATTCGGTTACGGGCTCCAGTTCCAGTTCGTACTTCATCATTTCGTCTACCCAACGGTCTTTGTCTGAACAGATCGTTTCTACGGCATGTTCTAAGGCGCTGCCGGTGAACCCCTTTTTGCGGTATATCTCGCGAATTTCTTCTCGTTCAATTTCCGGGAGGTGCTCCACCTCCCAATACTCTTTTTGTTTGTGTTTTTCGTACGATTCTCGATCTGTTTTTTGCGCCAGGAAGGCACCAACCGCCATGGAAAATCCGTCGGCAATCAAGTTTGCGATCCCTAAAATAATAACGGTTGTTGTGCTCAGCCCAGCGCCTACACTGCCTGCTACAACGGCAAATGTAGTCACTGCCCCATCCATCCCGCCGTAGACAAATTCTCGAACGTGGGCTTGAAACCATCCCCTCCATCCCGTCAAGGGCGCGTGGGGCTCGTATAAATGGGCTTTGTCCATGGACGGAATTTAGTGATTCTTGGCATTCCAAGCAGATATTCTGTGCTCGAAATTATCTTGAATGTTCAACCAGAATAAATTGTAATCGCCTACGTGGTAGTTTTTCCATCGGTAGAAAAAGGCAAAGGGCATGTGAAGTTCGCGGACCTGAAGGGTTCCGGATTCAACGGAAACAACCAAGGAACGGGGGTGTTTCAAGGCCCCAGAGCCAAACAGAATTCCTTGGTGGTTATCGGCAGTATTCGTGGGCACGTTTTCAAACCAAGTCATGGGGTTAATGGCAGCAATGGAGTCCCCGTACACCTTTGGAAAAAACCCTTTTCCAAAGGTTCTCCAGGAAACAAAGCAACCGGTTTGTTCCGGAGTCGTGCAAGGCAGGCAATAGGGTTCTAATGAATTCTTCCTAATGGGCATTCCAATCAAATAGGCCAATAGCAAACGCGATCGTTGTTCTGCATCCGGCAAGATAACTTCACGCAAAAGCCGTTCTGCGTGGTTGGTCCCTTGGCTGTGGCTCGCAACGACAATGGGCGTGTTGGACGGAACCGTCGCCAAAAAAACTCGGTAGGCCCTTACTACGTCGGAATAGGCGGTGTCGAATGCGGCACGGGCGGCCTTTCGTTCTTCGGGTACCGGTGTATAGTAGCCGTCGATGCGCATTTGGCGGTAGTAGGGAACGTAGACGTCCGCACTTAGTAAAAAGACACCGGCCTGGTTGGGGAGTGCTTTATCGACCACTTCCTTTTGGTGCTTTGGATCGCGGGGATCTACTCCCCAGGATTTGCCCCGATCGTAGAAGGTTGGGTATACGTAGAATACCGCGGGACGCACGGATGATTCTTTGGACGGCGCGTAGCGAGGCAAGTGCAAGACCTCGTTCCGCAAGGGTACCTGGGGGTGCATCGCCCAGTTGGAAGGTTCTGAGTAATTTAAACCTTTGGGTTCCTCGCTTTGCGCGCTTACACGGAAGCCAAGTCCTACGGTAAATACAGCAAAGAGCAAAGCGATTGCCTTTTTGAACGGTTGGTCCACACGGTAGGTGGGGACAACCACTTTTTTTAGAAAAGGTTGTATCATGGCGTTTAGTAGGGGATTGGTTGCTCGGGTTAGCCCAGCTGTTTGAATGGGGACGGCACCCAGTCCACTTTTCATTTCTGCGGCAGTTCTTCCCAGGTGGACGGATTCAGCTTGGTGCTCTATTCCGTAGGCAACAAAATCGTAAAGCATGCGCGGGTAAATGCACAAATCTCGGTGTTGGGAATAATCCATGCCCACAAAAAGTGCATGGAGTGCCCTTTGATGTTGCCAGCCAAATCGAAAGCCTACCGGCTTATCGTCGTCTCCGTGGAGGTAGACAAAAAGATGTGTGTCCTCTGGTGCGGTTTGGAGCCAAGTTTCCAAAACCCCCAATGGAAAGGGGTGCAGTTTGAATCCTGCCCGCGATTCTACTTGCCGGTACAGTTCCTGCAACACAGGATACCAATGCGCCCAGTCTTTGGCCTCAATACCAACTGCACGGCAGGAAGCACTGCGGGCGCGGACCGATTGTGCCTTGGTCCGAAACTTGGTTTTGAATGCGGCTAAATAATCCGATTCGTTGTTCCATTCGGGATCCAGGCGAAGTTCCATCAAGGGTTCCACTTCGTACGGGTGAAAACCACGATTCAACCAGTGCACTTGATTTTTGGCCAGCGGTAACCCCGTGTCTTTGACCAAGATAACACGACTTTTTTCACGAAGTAAGGTAGAGGCCAAATTTTGCGAAACAGAAAGTTGCTCCTCGCTCGTCGCACTTGGATCAAAAAAGAGGGGGTGAAGATCGGTTGCGAAGAGCGGACCAACTACGGTGGTGTCAAAACCCTCGGCGCCCAGCGCCGGAGTAAGTTGCGGAAGGCTCCGCCAATGGAGGCACGCCCCGTTTGAACGTAATGATCACCCTGACGCGTGGAGACGGAGACCCGGTAAACAACGGCCCGAGCTACCACCGAGCCGTCTTTGCGGTACCACCGCCAGCCTTCTGCCCGCCAACCGGTGTTGTGCTGTTCCAATCCGCTCAGCCAAGTTGGCTGAAAAAAAAGCGGTGCATCGCGCGTTGCACCCATCCACTCGTCGTCTAAGGCGTTTAGAAGTGGTGCTGTTGCTCGGTTCCAGTGCATGCGTTGGACAACAAAATCGCTCGAATTTGGTTCAATAATTTCGCCCAATTCGGGTGTTTTTTCGCAAAGTCTAGTTATTTTGGCCATCGAGGCGCAGAGAATCCAGGTTTTCCTCCATCCAAGCTCGAACTTCACGTTGAAGAGCTTCCGCATTGCGGTTTTGGAACGGAGGCGATACAGCACGATGGACGGTCCACCGCGGGTGATCCAACACGCGCAGCAAATGCGGAACAAATGCTTCGTCCCCCACCCAAGCCATGCTGGGGTCAGAGTACTCCAGTGCGGTTGCAACCACGGCCCATCCTTCCTCAGCGGCAACGGCAAACATACCGGGGTGAAACGGCAGCAACCCCTCAGCGACGGTAGTGCCTTCTGGAAATACCACGGGGCATTCGCCGTGGTGCATGCGTTCTCGCAACGCTTCTCGCGCAGCACGACGGTTGTCTTTGTTGGAGCGGTCCACAAACACGGTGTCCAAGGCCCGAGCGGCCCATCCGATCAAAGGCCAATGGCGAACTTCTGCTTTGCTCAAAAAAACAACGGGCAGTGGCGAGTGAACAAATAAAACGTCGGCATACGACCGGTGGTTGGCCACCATCAGCGCAGGACCGTTGTATTCACTACCGCGGGAAACAACGCGAATTCCCATGGCCCATAGAAAGGAGCAGCGCCAGGTTTTGTAAATCCAATCGTGGACGTGCGGGCGACGTCCCAAAAGCCGAGTCAAAAGAAGGGCCAGCAACGCGAGCAATGCAGACGTGACAAAAAATACCAAGCGTACCAGTCGTCTCACAGCAAAGTGATGGGTTTGGGTTGCTTTTTCGATGATTGCGAGACGCGGTGTAGAACCGGAACCAATCGGCCCGTGGCGGCTCCAACCGCCAGTCCCACCAGAACGTCGGTGGGGAAGTGTTTTCCTGCGGGTACGCGTTGCCAAGCGGTGTAGGAGGGGAGTTCAACGGCTCCAGCCCACACCCAAGGAGTCCACTTTGATTTGGGGTTCAAGTCGGACCAAACGGTGGCTGCAAAGACTGCAGTGCATGCCGCCAGCAAACCCGCAAGCATAACTGCAGTAAACACCCGCTTTCTTGGGGTGCTGAGTACCGTACGCATCATACTTCTTTGATGAACTGCGCCGAATCAAACCGCAGCCGTTTGCCGTAGACGCCATTTTCCGCACGTTTTCCAGCAGATACCACCATGGTGATTTCCGCACTCGAAGGCAAATCCAAGATGCGCCGAACGCGAACACCATCAAATCCTTCCATGGGACAGGTGTCGTATCCGTTTGCTCGGAAGGCCAACATCAAATTTTCGCACGCCAAAGCCACGGACTTGTGCCCAATGACCCGCATGTCTGAATTGCTTTTGGGACTGCGGGGGGTGGGCTTGGAAAGGCCACGTGCCCACATGGCCAAACGTTTGACCCAGCCGCGCCATTCCAAAATTCCTTGTTCGTAGGCCATGGGAATCACCACGTTGTGGTATTGGTAGGCGGATTTTCGTTTGGCGATTTTCTCTGGGTTGAACAGTCCCAACATTTGGTTGTTCCGTTGGCGCCATAAATCGTGACGCGAGACCGCAACCAGCAATTCAGCGGCCGTTTTCGCGGCAGGTTGGTTGAGACAGGCTTCCACCAATGCCGCTTTTTTCTTGGGATCTCGAACCCAGTAGAACTCCCACGTTTGCAAATTGCTGGAATTGGGTGCTAAAAGGGCCAACCGCAAGCACTCCCGAACAACTTCCTCTGGAATGGGGTCGCCGTTGTACACGCGAACGCTTCTTCGGCTCTCCACAACCTGCGCAAAAGCAGCCGGATCGCACAGTGCAGCAGGTTCGGCATAGTTGTATTTCTGTTCTTGATCAAAAATGGAAACCCCAGAAGCCATGGTAATTGGTTTGGTGAAAAACGATGGGCATTAGTTGGTTGAAACGGTGATGGGTGCGAAAAACAGGCATCAATGAACCCTATTACAAAGGTACGCTTTGGTTGCGGGGGTTCCTGAATTGTTTACGATTCAATAAAATCCAAATCGCGATCAAATGTTTCGGGAAGGTGTAAGGCGGCCCATGCCGTCAACGATACCACCACCAGCCCGGTCAGCATGCCGCTGTGGGTGTAGGAAAAGTGGCTTTGCAATGCGGTAAAGAGGGCAGAAATCAAAACCAAAGCCCCGCGGACCATATTTGGAATGGTGGTGGTTGCCGTGGCGCGCAGGTTGGTGCCGAATCGCTCTGCAGCCATGGTCACAAAAAGGGCCCAAAAACCAGTACCAAATCCCAACAAGGCGCAAGCAGCATAGAGTTCCGTTGTGGACTGCGCCTGGAAGAAGAAAATCAGTCCGGCGGCGGTAATTCCGTAAAAGATGTACAAGGCTTTTTTGCGGCTGCGCAAGGCCTGACTCAAAAAACCGATGGCCAAATCTCCCAGGGAAATCGCAGCGTACGCCACCATGATGGCAAAACCAGGATCCACCTCGCCCGGCAAGCCCCGGTCTCGAGCAAATTCTCTGGAGAAGGAAACCAAAATCCCAATGACGTACCACGTGGGCAAACCAATGAGGATGCTCTGCAGGTAGGCTATTGCCCGCGCCCGGGGTCGGAATAAATCCAAGAACCGACCGCGCGGCACGTTGGGATTTTGCGCCACTGCCTGAAACATTCCGGATTCGGTAACGCGGATTCGGAGGAAGAGTAGAGCCAGCCCCAACAAGCCCCCAACGGCGTAGCACGAACGCCAGTCCAGCCATTCCTTCATGAAGAACGCAGCAACCGCGCCAGACAAGCCTACGGCGGCCACCAGTGAAGTGCCCAGCCCGCGTTTTTCTTTGGGCAAAAGCTCTGCCACCAGGGTGATTCCCACGCCCAACTCCCCAGCCAAACCAATGCCGCTGATGAATCGAACCCACGCATACTGATCCACGGTTTGCACCCATGCGTTGGCTAAATTGCCCAGCGAATACAGCAAAATGGAGGCAAACAACACCTTGAGTCTACCGCGTTTGTCCCCCAATACGCCCCAAAGAATACCTCCCAGTAGGAGACCGGCCATCTGAAAGTTGATGATTCTCAAACCCTCGGTGGCAATTTGCGCATCCGACAACCCCAAGGATTGCAGCGACGGAACCCGCAGTATGCTGAACATGAGTAGGTCGTAAATGTCCACAAAGTACCCTAAAGCAGCTACAAAAACAGCGGGCTGAAATATGGAATTGGACCTTTGGTTTCCCAGGTTTGCTGTGGATGGGGCGGGAGCGGGGGCAGGAGTTGGCACGGTAGGTTGATAAAATCCGGAATCGACCGAAGGAAACAATCGATTGGCGCCGAAAAGTACAAAAGAAGGTGCTTACCTTCGTTTGCTATGACCGATTCAGTTTCGTTGCCTTCCACCCAGCCCGTGGTGCCGCCCAAGAACGGTCGTACGCCGGCCGTTGGGTTCATCTTCATCACCTTGTTGTTGGATGTCATTGGCTTGGGCATCATCATCCCGGTCATACCCAAGTTGATTCAAGAATTGACCGGTGAAGGCCTTTCCAAGGCAGCTGAGTACGGCGGTTGGTTGTTGTTTTCCTACGCCATTTGCCAGTTTCTTTTCTCCCCGGTGGTGGGTGGATTGTCCGACCGGTACGGACGTCGTCCGGTTTTACTGGGTTCCCTTTTGGGTTTTGGCCTGGACTATTTCCTTTTGGCCTTGGCGCCCACGTTGAGTTGGTTGTTTGTGGGGCGCATCCTCAGCGGTATTTTGGGGGCCAGTTTCACCACTGGAGCGGCCTACATTGCGGACGTCAGCACGCCGGAAAAGCGCGCGCCGGCATAGGCCGCAACCAGCGCAATGGGGAGGAGGACGTGCGCTTCCAACCCGGGTGTCATCCGGTCAATCGCCTGGCCATAGACAAAGCCCATGCTGAGCTGCACCGCCTTGGACGCCAGAACCAACAACATGGCGAGCACAATGCGGCCGCGCAGGCCGGGTGCATCCTTGGGCCAGAGATAGGGAATGAAGCGCCGCATCACGGCAAAGTCGAGGCTGGACGTATCAGACGTGGCGGGATGTTGCGGAGGCATGCCCTCCCCCTAGATCATATCCTGCGCGGATGGAAACAGCTCATGCCCGCATCGATCAATCAAAAAAGGGCGCGGCAATCTCATCGCGGACGCGGGCAATCCGCCCAGAGGCTTTATCGATCATCGCCCAAGTGGTTTTGGCGCGTACAATGACTTTGCCCGCGGCATCGGTGAAGTCGACATTGCGGTCAAACCGCGCACCCTTGGGTCGGTCGCTAATCCAGGTGCGCGCAACCACCGCCGCCCCCGGCCCGACATTGCCCAGATAATCAATCTCATGCCGGACAACGACCCAAATATAGGTCGCCTGATCTTCGGGCCGGGCAACGGCAGTCCAATGGGCGGTCGCCATATCCTGAATCCACCGCACCCAAACGGCATTGTTGACATGGCCAAGCTCGTCAATGTCATCCGGTTGCGCGGTAAAAGA
>ENA-OUVC01001003-OUVC01001003.1-marine-metagenome-genome-assembly--contig:-NODE-1003-length-17339-cov-7.716719_pt1 | contig 17339 bp, 18 predicted proteins | sample MGYA00248622_ERZ508571 | MGnify/ENA primary metagenome ERZ508571 (study PRJEB26236, sample SAMN06267175) | marine metagenome | isolation source: Columbia River Estuary | place: USA:Columbia River... | reverse complement strand
GTTGTGGTCAGGTGGGGGCAACAACCCCACTTCGCCTCAGTTGTGGAAGGTAGCGTAGCCGCTCGTGGCGCAAAAACGGCCATACCCGACGAAATCGGGCTATCTATCCCCTCACAACATCTCGCCCCGAAAGACCAGAATCGACCATGAGCAACGAAACCGAACCCGAACTGGCGCAGTCTCTTGAAGCGATGGCCGAGGCCCGTCAACGGCTCGCCGAAGTTCCCGCTGAAGTGGTCGTCACCAACCATGCCATGGGATTGTACGAACTAGGCGCCATCCATTTGACCGCCAGTCCCCCAGATCTCGTCGAAGCTGCCCTAGCCATCGACGCCTTGGCCTGTCTCGTTGAGGGTCTTGACACCCGACTTGGCGAGAACTTTGAAGTTCTCAAAGACGCTCTGGCCAATATTCGGATGGCTTTTGTTCAGGTCAAGAACACGCTTTAATCAGTGATCCGCACTCGGCCATTCACGAGTTCGACCCCTTCGGCTTTCAACAATCTGGTCTGTTCGCTTTCGTTGCCCGGGACCAGTCGGCCTTGAACATTCACGACTCGCCACCACGGCATATCAAGCGAATCTGAATACAACGACAAGATTCGCCCGACCAGTCGAGATTGTTTGGGATACCCAGCAGCGGCTGCGACTCCCCCATAGGTGACTACTGAACCTTCGGGCAGCGACAACAACACGCCGACGATGTCGCGCGTGCGTTGATCGTCAGGCAGGTCGAATTGCACTGGCCTCGACTCGGCTGAACTTGGTGATGAGTTCACATTCAACTTCAGATCCAAGATTGATCTGGCGCGTGCCGTCAGCGATTTCTGCGCAATGAAACATCACGACTTCGCCTTGTGTCAACGTGATCTCACCAAGACCAACATGTGCATCAAATGCCGTCACCGAGCCGCGCATACCTCGTTGACCTCAGGCAACAATTTTGGAGATCGGCATCTCCAAAAGATCGGATGCGCCTGCATCTTTCAACGCTGGGATCAACGTATTAATTGTGCGCTTTTCAACAACTGATTCAACGGCAAATCCGCCACCAGCAAGTTCGCTGATGGTTGGTGACTTCGCCGATGGCAAAACCGCCAAGACCTTTTGCAGATCATCAGAACCGACATTGAGCTTGACCAAAACCTTGCCGCGCGCATCAAGCGTTCCGAGCAAGAGTGTCATCAGCTGACCCATAGCGTGGCGCTTCGCCGGATCGGCGTACGAGTCTTTATTGGCAATCATTTCGGTGTAACTGACCAACATGGTGTCAATCACGCGTAGACCAGCAGCACGCAATGCCCGACCAGTTTCGGTGATGTCGACGATGCAATCGGCAATGTCGGGAATCTTTGCTTCAGACGCGCCATACGACAAACGCACATCGGCCTTGATTCCGCGCTGCGCAAAATAACGCTCGGTCAAACTTGGGTACTCAGAACTGACGCGCACACCATGTGGCAGATCGGCAACGGTTTGCGCTGGACTATCGCCAGCAACTGCAACGACAACTTTGACTGGATCGGTCGTGGCCTTTGAGTATTTGAGTTCGCCCAAACTCTCAACATCACTTTGAGTTTCTTCGACCCAATCACGACCCGTAATTCCGATGTCGAACAAACCTTCAGCGACGTACTGCGGGATTTCTTGCGGGCGCAAAATGCGTACATCAACGATGCGCGGGTCATCAATAGTGGCTTTGTAATCGACACTTGATGAACGGCGAATAGTGAGATCGGCCGCTTCGAAAAGTTCGAACGTGGCTTTTTCAAGTGAGCCTTTGGGGAGGACGATGCGCAACACAGAAGTCACGCTATCGGCGGGCGTGGCTTGACACGGGGTTAATTAGTGCTTGGTTGGGTCGTCGTTCAGCAAACGGACGGCGTGAGGCAAGACATCAATGATGGCTTCTATCTGCTCAACGCAGCCCTTGGGCGAACCTGGCGTATTGCAAATGATCGCTTGACCCCTGATGCCAACAATGCCTCTCGACAACCGACCGAGTGGGTTGACAAGACGCATGGCCTCAGCCAAACCAGGGGCTTCGCGTTCAATGACCTGCCGTGTTCCCTCGGGCGTTTGGTCGCGTGGGGCAAACCCAGTGCCTCCGGTGCTAACGATGACACCGGCAAAACCTTCTGACATTCGAATCAACGCCTGAGCAACATTGTCAACGCCATCGGCCGTGAGTTCTCGACCGACAACAACAAAACCATGGTGTTCAAGTGCCTCGGCCAACTTCGCACCCGATAAGTCTTCTCGCGTGCCGTGAACGACTCCGTCGCTCACAGTGAGAACTTTGGCCAGGATCGGCGACAGATCATCAGTCATGGCGGCGACGATATCGGATGAGGACCATGCCATCGGTGTCGGCATGATGTGGAAGCACTCGATGACCAATACCGAAGTCGTTCCAGTCGTCGCCAAGTGCAGGTAACCCCGAGTCGCCATCGCGACCAACGACGTCAAAGCCCTCTGGCACGCCATGGTCAGTTGATTCAGCCGCAGTAATGGTGCAGACCGAATACACCAGCACCCCACCAGGTTTCACTAATGGAGCCGAAGCCGCGAGTAAGCGCTTTTGCAATACCGCGAGTTCTTTGACATCTTTGCTCGTGATTCGCCAACGAGCATCGGCACGACGACGCAATGCGCCTAATCCCGAACACGGCGCATCAAGTAAGACGCGATCAAAACTATTGACAAGAAAAGGAGGCGCAACGCCATCGGCAGCAACGACCGGCAAGTGATAGCCCATACGTTCGGCATTCTTAGCGACGAGTCCCGCGCGCGTTGGTTGCAAGTCGGCACCGATCACAGTCGCTCCACTTGCTGCCAATCCGGTTGCCTTGCCACCGGGTCCGGCACATAAGTCAAGGACCAAGTCACCGCGTTGTCCGCCAACGGATGCAGCAACCCATTGACTTGATTCATCTTGCACATACCCGTCACTGCGCGTCGACACAGGCGAGGGCACATTCATTCGTTCAAGAGCAGCGACCGCATCGTCGGACGACATTTCGCCATGAAATCTTTCGCTGATCCAATCGGGATAGCTCAGACGAACTGCATCATTTGGCCAGATCATTGAAACAGTCGAAACCTTGCGCAGTACTGCGTTGACAAAGCCGCTGGTTTTACGAGTTGCCAGATCGACAGTTGCCGAAACCGCAGCATGCGGAGCAACGCCTGCGAAAACTAATTGGTATGCGCCGAGTCGCAATAAGGTGCGCGTCGCATCATCGGGTTCGCTGACCACGAAACGATCAATGAGCGCGTCACAAGCTCGACGCATGCGCGTGGTTCCGTAGACAAGCTCGGTGACGAATCGGCGATCTGGGTCTGAGAGTTTTGATCGCGACAAAAGTGCCGGCAAAACCAAATTGGCATATGCCCCATCGTGGTCGATGCGCATCAAAGCAGCTAGCGCTACCGAACGCGATGTTTCAGTCACTGAATAACTTCTCTCCATAAGTTGGTTGAGCCCCGTTGATCCATGAGACCACATTCATTCGGGGCTTTCCTTCGGGTTGAACGATTTTGAGTTCGAGTAATCCACTACTTGTCGCCACGCTTGCGGAATTCTTTGCAACAAGCAACACTCCCGATTCAGCAGATGTTTCAGCGGATGATTCAGAAGAGGATTCATGAACGACATCGGCTTGGTGAATCTTTAATCGCTTGCCACGAAAAACCGTCCACGCATTTCCGAGGCGGATCAAACGAGATATTTCGTTCGCAGACTTTGACCAGTCAATGTGCAGTTCTGTTGAATCGATTTTTTCGGCGTAGGTCGCGTCACCTGCTTGTGGCACGACCGGATCGAGACCCGAATTCAACTGTTCGATCAGCAGTTGCGAGCCTTCAGCGATTAGATGTGAGCGAATGTCATCAGCGGTTGTTGAATCGGTGATTGCCATTGTTCGTCGGCCAATGACACCACCTGTATCAAGACCCTCTTCAATTTGCATCAGGCAGACACCTGTTTGCGTATCGCCGGCCAATAACGCTCGTTCTATTGGTGCTGCGCCTCGCCATTTGGGCAACAACGAGACATGCAAGTTCACCATCGGAATTTCGGCGAGTACATGTGGCTTGATGAGCGCCCCGTATGCAACGACCACGGCAAGATCAAATGGCTGAACTCGGTGCAGTTCAAGTAGATCATCAACTTTGTGCGACACCGTCAGCCCGAGTTCGAGTGCCGCGGCCTTCACTGGACTTGGATGAAGATCGTTGCCACGGGCTCGTCGTTTATCAACTCTGGTCACCACGTGACCGACATCAATGTTGGCTTCAACTAGCGAACGCAGCACCGGTACGGCGAGTTCGGGCGTACCCAAGAATGCGACACGTCGAACTACACCGATTGGCAAAGGTGCCAAAGATCCAGACGTGTGCTCGGGCATTTGATTCATTCAGCTCGCAAACGCTTGATTTCGCCGACTGGAGCACTTTGCTCGGAAAGCTTCTTGTATTCGGCGATCGCCTGCTTACGTTGTTCGGGTTGCATTCGGTCAAACATCAACACACCGTTCAGATGATCGAGTTCATGTTGAAACAGTCGCGCTTCAAGTTCGTCGGCTTCGAGCGAAATTTCGTTGCCATTCATGTCGATGCCCTTCATGAGCACCGTCTTGGGTCGAGTCATTTCGACATACAGACCCGGAATGCTCAGACAACCCTCGTCGTAGACCCACTCACCATCAGATTCGGTGATTGTTGGGTTGAGGATCACCATTGGCTCGTCGTCCATATCCCACACAAAAATTTGGCGCTGGATACCTACTTGAGGCGCCGCCAAACCAATACCCGAGTCGCTGTCGTACAACGTGTCGAACATTTCTTCGACGATCCGGACGATCTTTCCATCAATATCTGTGACCGCTGCCGCTTGCGAAGCGAGTACAGGATCTCCGAAAGTACGAATTTGGTACGACATACATGACAGGCTACCTATGACATGTCTGTACCTGATGCTCCTTCGAATCTTCCACCCGCCCATTATTTCAACGAGGACCCCGAAGTTCCTTCGGCTCGTAAGCGGATTGATGTCTCATTGCCAGATGGGAGTTTCAGCATTGAAACCGACACCGGAGTCTTTTCTCACGGACGCGTTGATTCAGGAACCAAAGTCTTATTGATGGAAGCCCCTGCACTTCCAGTAACCGGAAACGTCCTCGATCTCGGATGCGGCGCTGGCCCGATTGCCATGACGATGGCCCGCCGCTCACCAGAATGTGCCGTCTGGGCTGTCGACATCAACGAACGCGCTCGGCAACTCACTCGCGATAATGCTTCGTCGTTAGGACTGACGAATGTCACCGTGGCGACACCCGACGAAGTACCTGACGATGTGATGTTCGATGTGATCTGGAGCAATCCACCAATCAAGGTCGGCAAACAAGAACTCCACGATCTCTTGAATCGCTGGCTTGCTCGCCTCTCACCAGATGGTCACGCAGTACTCGTCGTCAACAAGAACCTCGGCAGTGATTCGCTCGCAAAGTGGCTCACCGAACTTGGATGGAAAGTTAAAAGAATTTCGTCGCGCCAGGGTTTTCGCGTTCTTACCGTCAAACGTTAGAAACTGCACTCGCCAGAAATCGCGCTCGTTAAATACGCGGCGGATCTACTTCGATACGAATTTTAGAATTCACTGGGCGTGCTGTGTTCACACAGGCCTGAGTCAAAATCTCGTGATCGGCTGCTCGGACCATCCATTTATCCCGATGCGCAGCCGTGGTCACTCCTGCGTACTTTGCGAGTTCTCGAACGAACTCATCGGCCCCGTCACCTTCAATGATGGCAATCGCTGAAGCCGGCGGCAATCCAAGCATCTGCCGGCGAGAGATTTCTGCGATGCTCACAATTGATGGATCTCCCGCAACCGCGGCGCGCACAACTTCGTGATCAGGCATTGACGTTTGCAGAATAATTCTTCCACCACGATCTCGAGCACCAACTAACCGAGCGGCCCGAGCCACTAATGAAAAAGCCTGCTCGCTCGCGCGATATCGCGGGGCCAAAAGCTCACTATCAAAATCCAAAAATGCCACAACATCAATACGGCGCACACGATGCAATACCGCCTCGGTACCAATGAATACGTCGGCCTTGGTGTCATCGAGTGATTCGACTTTGTCTTTACCAGCGACAACCGCCAACACATCACGCTGAGCTGCTGCTTCAAGTTCGTCGCGCAAACGTGCAACCCCTGGACGAATTCGTGAGAGCACTGACGAACCACATGATCCACAAATACGCGGACGTGTCGCCCCACAAGCTCCGCAGTCGAGTCGTCCCGTCACTTCTTCGACCATGGCTCCTTGGCATACTTCGCAACGCGTGAGCGCATTGCAGGTACGGCAAGCCAGCAAACGAGCCTGACCCTTCGTATTCAAGACACAGGCAACACGTACATCTGCGTGGCGCAAATAGGCAATCAGTTCAGACGACAGCATCGAACGTTTCCATGGCTCAAGTTCGCTTTGGTCAACAACCTCAACATGGGGCCAAGCAGCTTTTTCACGTTCTGGCGATGGTGCCACCAATGTTCGCCCGGCCAAACCGACAACGCTCGGACATGGCGAAACTAAAAGCAATGGAGCCTCGGCACGACGGCAACGTTCGGCGAGAACATCACGCGCATGCCACGTTGGCGCACGTTCTTCTTGCAAGGACTCCTCATGTTCGTCAAGTACGACCGCGACTTTGAGACCTGGGCAGGGAGCAAATGCGGCAGAGCGAGAGCCAATGACAACATCAACACCACCACGAGCGAGAGCCCATTCTTCGGGCATCAACGCAACCGAGACCCCAGTTCGACGCAGTCGATGCGCCAAAAGATTTGCCGAGTCAACCGACGCACACACAACCAACGTTGGACCTACTCGCGCCGCAGCCAGCAACGCAGGCATCTGATCGGCACTTGGTGGCAAACGCAAAACTCCCCCACCCTCGGCTAAGAGTTTGGTTGCTGCTGGCGACACCGGTTCGGCCAACACCTTGGTTCGGCGTTGTGGCGCAGGACGAGTCACAACCGTATTTGGTGAAGCGGTCACCAAAAAAGGTCGCAAGCGCGAAGCGCACCAGCGAATTGAAGCCCATTGACACAACTCGAGCATCTCTTCATCGGGGCCGATACCACTTGACTTATCAATGGCCTTCAACTTGTCAATTGACAAACCTTGTGAAGGTGCACCTAGCGAGACGACCCATCCACCAACGCGACGACCATTCAACGAAACACGAACGCGTGAACCAATCTCTATGAGCGCCACAAGTTCGGTGGGCACGACATAATCAAAGACACGATCAAGACCAGTTAGGTCTGGCACAACGCCAGCAATCACTGCTTCGTGAACGACCGCTTCGGCCGTCATGCCAATATCAATCGACAGACGTCGACGATCGACTCAGCGGCCGAGCGCAGCAGAGAATTCGGACAAGCGTGACAACTTCTCCCATTCAAAATCTGCCAACTCACGACCGAAGTGACCGTATGCGGCAGTCTGCTGATAGATCGGACGCTTCAACTGCAAGTCGCGCACAATCGCTGCGGGACGCAGGTCAAAGGTTGCGCGAACTGCGGCTTCGATCTTTTCAACGGCAACTTTTTCGGTTCCGAAGGTCTCGACCAAAATGCTCACTGGATGAGCCATACCGATTGCGTAAGCAACTTGTACTTCGCAACGATCGGCTGCGCCAGAAGCAACAACATGCTTAGCAACCCAACGTGATGCGTATGCAGCCGAACGGTCAACCTTGCTCGGATCCTTACCACTGAATGCGCCACCACCGTGACGACCCATACCACCATAGGTGTCAACGATGATCTTGCGACCGGTGAGACCAGTGTCAGCGTGTGGTCCACCCAAAACGAACTTGCCGGTTGGGTTGATGAAAATTGAGTAATCATCGTTCGCGAACTGCGCCGGAATCATGGGACGAATCACTTGCTCGATGAGGTCGGGGCGAATCACGGTGTCACGGTCGATACCTTCATCGTGCTGAGTCGAGATGAGAACAGTCTTCAAGCGGACAGGCTTGCCGTCGACATAATCGAATGTCACTTGAGTCTTGCCGTCCGGGCGAAGGTACGGGATCTGGCTTGACTTGCGCACCAATGCCAAACGCTCGGCCAAACGGTGGGCCAAGTGAATCGGCAACGGCATCAAAGTTTCGGTCTCGTTGCACGCGTAACCAAACATCATTCCTTGGTCGCCAGCACCCTGAAGATCGAGGTCATCGCTTCCGGTGCGAGCACGCACTTCTTCACTCTTGTTGACACCTTGTGCGATGTCGGGCGACTGTGCGTCGAGCGCAACAAGCACGCCACAGGTCTTGCCATCAAAACCAAAATCGGCATTGGTGTAACCAATGCCCTTGATGACTTCGCGAGCAGTCTCAGCAATGTCAACGTAAGCCTCGGTGGTGATTTCACCAGAGACCAAACACAGGCCAGTTGTCACCAAAGTTTCGCAAGCGACACGAGCATGTGGGTCTTGCGCGAGGATCGCGTCGAGCACCGCATCAGAAACTTGGTCGGCGACCTTGTCGGGGTGACCTTCGGTCACGCTCTCGGAAGTGAATGTCCAGTTACGACTCATGATGGCTCCGTGTCATCGCTTTCAATGAAAGAAATGGGTTGATAGATGTGTTGATAAAAACTTGATCGGGCAACTAGTGCGTTGCTCGTATATGCACCACAATGTCGAGCAACGCCCGAGCCACAGCCCGCTTGTCAGTCAACGACACCGACTCTAGAGGCTGGTTGGGTCGCAGGAAGGTGACCGCATTGGTGTCATGGGCAAAACCGACCCCAGGCTGACTGACGTCATTGGCCACAATCAGGTCAAGATTCTTACGTTCCAGCTTGCCTTGAGCATTCGCAACTAAATCTGACGTCTCGGCGGCAAACCCAACGAGCACCTGCCCAGGGCGTTTTGAGGCCCCAAGGCCCGCCAAAATATCGGGCGTCGCTTCAAGCACAATCTGCGGGATCCCACTGTCTTTCTTCAACTTTTGCGATGCACACGCAACCGGTCGAAAATCGGCGACTGCGGCGCTCATGATCATGACTGCGCTGGTTGGCCACACTGACTCGATGGCCTCTTGCATCTGCGCCGCCGTTTCAACGTTGACGACACGTACGCCCGCTGGCGTGGGTAGTTCAACGGTTGAAATAAGCGTCACATCAGCACCCCGCGAGGCTGCCTCGGCAGCGACGGCGTAGCCCTGCTTGCCACTTGAACGATTAGCAATAACTCGAACCGAATCAATAGGTTCACGGGTTCCGCCAGCGCTCACAATGACTTTGACACCCGCGAGATCCTTAGGCCCGAGCACTTGATGAACTGCAGCGATGATTGCGTCAGGCGACGCCAAGCGACCCTTACCTGAATCACCACCAGCCAATCGACCGGCCTCGGGTTCAACGATGTGCACTCCGCGTGATGCAAGCGTCGCAACATTTTGTTGAATTGCCGGGTGCTCCCACATTTCGGTATGCATTGCCGGACAGACAATGACCGGCGCACGCGTTGCAATCAACACATTGGTCATGAGGTCGGTCGACAAACCATTGGCATAAGCACCAATGAGACGCGCCGTCGCTGGTGCAATCAGAACGAGATCGGCGCCTTGCCCAAGTTTGGTGTGCGGAATAGGTGAGGCTTCATCCCACAACGACGTCTGCACCGGTTCGCTCGCCAATGCCGAAAGTGTGGTGCGACCAATGAAATGTTCGGCGCCTTTGGTCATTACCGGAATGACATGTGCTCCCGCATCAACTAATCGGCGGATAACTTCAACAGCTTTGTACGCGGCGATACCGCCACATACACCAACAACAATTCGCTTACCGGCCAGATCGGCCATGATCAATCAGGCGTCGCCGGAATCAGCGCCAGATGCGCTGTCTTCATCGACTGTTTCGACGACAGCTTCTTCGCTTGCTGCTTCTTGAGCGCTCGCGAACAAAGCTGCGGCATCGGCTTGCGCTGCCTCTTCGGCTTCACGTCGTTCGGCCATTTCGTCGGCGGATACACGAACAATTTTGTCGGCCGCGATTTCTTCAAAACCCATGCTGAGTGGCTTGCGCAATGATGCGACCTGAGGAGGAACAACCTTCGAGCTCACTGAACCCATCTTGGCGTAGTACTGCTGCAACTCACGCGCCCGGCTCGCTGCCAAAGTCACCAAACTGAACTTTGAATCAACCTTGCCGAGAAGCACCTCAAGCTGTGGGGTCATCATGGAGTCATTGGTTGCGGCCATAGTAGATCTGGTCCTTTGAGAGGGCTAACGCCAAATAGTTCAGCGGTTGAGCCTAGCCCGAAAATGGGGGTTTTAGCGCCCTGCAAGCACTCGAAGCCGCTCGATCAGGCTCAACATTTCGGTCACGGTGTGATCGAGGTCGTCGTTGACAAATGAGTAATCGGCCAGCGCGAGCCCAACTGGCTCTTCTTCTTCGGCCTTTCGCAGCCGTTCGATGACCTTGTGATCGGGGTCGCCCCGACCGATCAGGCGTCGGCGTTGCTCATCGCGAGATGGCGGCAAAATGAAAATTAAGACCGATTCGGGGTGACGAACCTTGACCTGCTGGGCTCCATCCACCTCAATTTCCAGAACGATGTCGCGACCATCACTCAAATCAGGCACGGGGGTTCCATAATAATTCCCCAAAAATTCGGTCCATTCGAGAAATCCGTCTGCTTCTCGGTGACTCTCAAAGGCTTCACGAGTAGTGAAAACGTACGCATCATCATGCTCGCCCGGGCGTTGTTCTCGGGTCGTCCACGAACGACTGAGGAGCAAAGTCGAGTCTCGGCGCAACAAGGCGTCCACAATGGTGCCCTTGCCAACCCCGCCTGGACCAGAGACGATCACGATCAACGGAACTGCACTCGACGATGAGGCGGGCGGTTGTGCCCGCTCGTTCACTTGGCTAAGTGTTCGAGAAGTGTTTTTTTCTGCTGCGTGCCCAGACCCTGGATCTTGCGGTTGTCGGCAATCCCGACTTCCTCCATGATCTTGCGCGCCTTTACTTTGCCGAGGCCGGGAAGGCTTTCAAGCATGGCGATGACCTTGAGCTTGCCAACATTGGGGTCAGCAGATTCAAGCGCTGCAGCAACCGTCAAGGTGCCCTGTTTGAGCTCGACCTTGATTGCGGCACGCGCAGTCCGTGCTTCAGCCGCTTTGGCGAGGGCTGCAACACGCTGTTCTGGTGTGAGTATCGGAGGAGTGGCCATGGGCAAACCGTACCTATCACAAGCGTTCAATAGGTGGATACCAGCCCATTTTGCACCGTTACGACTGGCTCAATCCCCCACGATGTGCCAGTCCGGTCAGGTGTGCGATCTCGGATAATCCACGCCTTTGGGCAAAGGCGGTCAGTTCGCTCGCAATCTTGAAACACGCGCGCGGGTCGGCGAAGGTTGCGGTGCCCACCTGCACAGCACTGGCTCCCGCCAACATGAGTTCGGCGGCCTCCCAACCTGAAGTCACTCCCCCCACTCCGACAATGGGCAAATTGGGCAACGCTGCATGCACATCAAAGACCGTGCGGACCGCAACTGGGTGAATCGCTCGACCCGAAATACCGCCGCCGCCATTTCCGAGAGCCGGACGTCCGGTCTCGGGATCAAGGACCATACCCACGACCGTGTTAATCAACGTGACTGCTTCGGCCCCCGCTTCGTGCACCGCACGTGCGACTGCAATCACCTGATCAGTATTCGGGCTGAGTTTGGCCCACAAGGGACGATTGAGCAACGAACAAGCCGCGATCACTTCGGCCGACATCGCGATGTCATGAGCAAAGATTCCGTGACCGTTCATATTGGGACATGACAAATTGACTTCAACTGCGACAACTGTCGACTGATCTGAAGAGCGATTCAATCCCTCGTTCAAGAGTCGGGCTGCATCTCGGTATTCATCAACCGAACGTCCCCAGATACTGACGACGGCGGTGGCGTTAACTGCAGCCATTGCTGGCAAATCATTTTCGATCCAATGATTAACGCCCGAACCTTGCAACCCAACGGCATTGATCATGCCTTGTGCAATCGGATGAACACGCGGGGCTGGGTTACCAGCCCACTCGGTCGCAGCGAGGGATTTCACTACTACGGCGCCAATTGACGAGAGATCTCCGTACGCAGAAAGTTCAGCCCCGTGTCCTGCCGTGCCCGAAGCAGCCATCAATGGATGCTTGAACTCAACTGAACCAACTTGCACACGTGAACTCACAACGTTGTTCTCACCTTCCGTGGTATTCCTGCAAGCTCTTCACTTCAAGTGGATGGTCGATCTGTTCGGCCATACCTTGAACTGCAGCAAGCGCCGCTTCAACAGTTGTCACCGAACACACTCGATGAACATTGGCCGCCTTACGAATTGCTTCTCCGTCAGTTCGACCACCACGGCCTTGCGGCGTGTTGATCACAAATGTGATTTCACCACTCGCGATGAGATTAACCGCAGTGATCTTGGCACCTTCGCTTACTTTGCCAACAACTGCGTCAACCATGTAGCCGAATCGACTGAGATAGTCAGCCGTACCGGGAGTAGCCATAATGCCGAATCCGAGCGCACGCAATCGCTTAGCCACAACTATTCCAGCAGGCTTATCGCCGTCGGCAAGAGACAAGAAAACTGTTCCGCTTGTTGGCAACACTGTGCCCGCTGCAAGTTCTGCTTTATAGAACGCCCGACCAAAAGTGACGTCGATTCCCATCACTTCACCGGTTGAACGCATTTCCGGTCCGAGGGCAGTATCAACTTCGGGGAACCGGCTAAACGGCAACACCGCTTCTTTCACCGCCACCGTGTCGGGCGAGTCAAGCAATACCGAACGAGTCAGCAAACCTTCGGTTCGCAGTTCGGCCAAAGTTGAACCGAGCATGACCCGTGTTGCCACTTTGGCCAATGGAACGCCCGTTGCCTTAGCAACAAATGGAACCGTGCGACTCGCACGCGGGTTCGCCTCAATGACATACACATTGGTTCCGGCAACCGCAAACTGCACGTTGATCAGGCCACGAACATCAAGCGCCGCAGCGATTGCGGTCGTATACGACTCGATCACTTCAACGACCCACCGGGGAAGCGTTTGCGGAGGAATCGCACAAGCCGAGTCACCTGAGTGAACTCCTGCCTCTTCAACGTGTTCCATAACTCCACCAATGAGCACTTCACCGGTGTGATCGCGAATGGCATCAACATCTACTTCGGTCGCGTCTTCAAGGAAACGATCAACCAAAACTGGACGTTCAGCCGACAGTCCACCTTCTTTGCCCAGACTGCCGAAACTTGAAAGTTCGGCCATCGCACGCGTCAAGTGATCGCGATCGTGAACGATCTGCATCGCACGACCACCCAATACGTAACTTGGTCGTACCAACACCGGGAAACCGACGCGATCAACAATGGTCATCGCCTGTTCAAGATTAATTGCCGTGCCACCAGGAGGTTGCGGAATATTGAGCGACTCGCATAGTGCGTTCCACTTTTCGCGGTCTTCAGCAAGATCGATTGATGCAGGTGATGTCCCAGCAATGAGATCAACCGGGATTTGACCAGAAAGTTTGAGCGGTGTTTGGCCACCCAATGAAACAATGACCTTGGGCTTCTTGCCTCCGGCAGCCGCGGTTTCGGCCGCGATGACATTGAGAACATCTTCTTTGGTCAGCGGCTCAAAGTACAAACGATCAGACGTGTCATAGTCGGTCGAGACAGTTTCTGGGTTGCAGTTCACCATGACGGTTTCAAAACCAGCATCACGCAACGCGAACGATGCATGCACGCAGCAGTAGTCAAATTCAATTCCTTGCCCGATGCGGTTTGGGCCAGAGCCCAAAATAATGACGCGTTGGCGATCGGATTCGCGCACTTCATTTTCGTCTTCATATGTCGAGTAGTGATAGGGAGTTAACGCAGCAAACTCTGCCGAACACGTATCAACCGTCTTATAGGTAGGGATGACACCTGCAGTTTCGCGCGCGGCACGTACCTCTGATTCGGCACTGCCCCACAGATACGCCAACTGTGCGTCGCTGAATCCGACACGCTTCACCCGCTTCCATGCAGCTTTGGTCATCGCACTCGGATTCGACGACTTCACAGCGTCGCGCTCTTCGATGATGATTGACATCTGGTCTAGGAACCACGGGTCAACCTTGCAAGCGTCATGTACCGCATCAACCGAAACACCGCGGAGCAATAATTCGCCGATGATGAAAATTCGATCCGGCGTTGGAATATCGACAAGGCGCATTAACTCGTCGGTGGAGATTTGAGCAAGTTGCTTTTCGGCAGGATCGCAATTCAGACCGAGACGTCCCTGCTCGAGCGAGCGCAAAGCTTTTTGCAAACTTTCGGGGAAGGTGCGACCAATAGCCATCACTTCTCCGACGCTTTGCATTTGCGTTCCGAGAACTCCACTTGTGCCAGGAAGCTTTTCGAATGCCCAGCGCGGAATCTTGGTGACGACATAATCAATCGTTGGCTCAAAACTTGCTGGCGTCGCCTTAGTGATGTCGTTGGGTATTTCGTCAAGCGTGTAACCAACCGCTAGTTTCGCCGCAATCTTGGCGATTGGAAATCCGGTTGCCTTTGAAGCCAAGGCACTCGATCGCGAAACGCGAGGATTCATTTCAATCACGACGACATCGCCATTGGCTGGATTCACTGCGAACTGCACATTCGATCCACCGGTTTCAACACCGACCCGGCGAATACATGCCAAGGCAGCATCGCGCATGATTTGGTATTCAACATCGCTCAGAGTTTGCGCGGGCGCAACAGTGATGGAGTCACCCGTGTGCACACCCATCGGGTCAAAGTTTTCGATTGAACAGATGATGACGCAGTTATCAGCCGTGTCGCGCATCACCTCAAGCTCGTACTCTTTCCAACCCGCGATGCTCTTCTCGATAAGAATTTCACGGATCGGACTGGCATCAAGACCGTTTGAAGCCAACTGCGCAAACTCTTCAGCAGTTTTTGCAATTCCGGTTCCTCGTCCGCCCAAGATGTACGCGGGGCGGATGATCGCGGGAAGACCAATGGTTTTGATGACCTCGAGAGCATCTTCCATATTGTGGGCGATGCCACTTTCAGGAACCTTGAGACCAATTTCAATCATGGCCTTTTTAAACTTGTCGCGATCTTCGGCAGTTGAAATTGATTCTGCATTTGCTCCGATGAGTTCGGGAGTTCCGGGCACTCCAACAAGCCCCCGCTCAAAGAGAGCCATCGCCAAGTTGAGTCCGGTCTGACCACCAAGCGTCGGAAGAACAGCATCGGGCTTTTCGCGCTCGATGATTTTTGCAATCACTTCCCAGGTCAGTGGTTCGATGTACGTACGATCAGCAAAATCTGGATCGGTCATGATCGTGGCCGGATTCGAGTTCGCCAAAATGACGCGGTAACCCTCTTCTTTGAGAACTCGACAGGCCTGAGTTCCGGAATAGTCAAACTCGCATGCCTGACCGATCACGATGGGACCAGAGCCGATAATCAAAATTGAATGGATATCAGTGCGCTTGGGCATGTCAGAAGGTTCCGTTCTGCATCAGTTGTGCAAATTGTTCAAAGAGATAGCGACTGTCATGCGGTCCTGGTCCAGCCTCAGGGTGGTACTGCACGCTGAAAGCTGGCGCATCGAGAACGCGCATTCCTTCATTGGTTTGATCGTTGAGGTTGAGGTGCGTCACTGCTACTCGCCCACCCAAACTTTCAGCGTCAACACAGAAGTTGTGATTTTGACTAGTGATTTCCACGTGACCCGAAGCCAGATGCTGCACCGGATGATTTCCACCATGATGACCAAACGGCAATTTGTAGGTCGTGCCGCCAAGCGCGCGACTCAACAATTGATGTCCGAGACAAATGCCAAAGAGTGGTACTTGTCCAACAAGATCACGAATTGCATCGACTGCATACGGAACAGCTGCCGGATCTCCTGGACCATTTGACAAAAACACTCCGTGCGGCTGACGAGCCAAAACTTCAGCGGCTGTTGTTGAAGCGGGAACAACTTCAATCGTGGCGATTTCAGATAAGCAACGCAAAATTGTGGTTTTGATTCCGAAGTCGTATGCAACGACTTTGAGCGGACCATTTCCGAATGAATACGACTTGTCAGTCGTCACGGTCGCCACGAGATCGACGCCATCAGTTCCTTTTTCAGCACGAGCCGCTGCGAGCAGTTCGTCGTGCGATGCAGTTCCAAAGGCACCAGGCATGGCTCCCGTATCGCGAAGGATTCTTGTGAGTCGACGGGTGTCAATTCCGGCGATTCCGGCCACACCACTCTTCTTCAGTAAATCATTCAGACTTTGTTCAGCGCGATAGTTGCTATGACGACGCGCCAAGTCGCGAACAATGACGCCACGACAAAACGGGCGACGAGATTCGTCATCGGCAACGGTCGTTCCGTAGTTACCAATATGTGGATAGGTGAATGTGATGATCTGACCCGCGTAACTGGGGTCGGTCACTACTTCTTGATATCCACTCAGCACCGTATTGAAAACGACTTCTCCGGTCGAAATACCACTTGCCGACTCTGCTCCGATGGCCTCGCCTTCAAAGACACTGCCGTCAGCGAGAACGAGCGCCGCTTCACGAATTGCCATCATCATCCCTATTCTGCATAATTATGCACTCTAATGTATTTTTAGTAATTTCCCAATTCATCGCTGAGCAACCCCATCGCGAACGACAACTTGCCCCGCAAAGACCGTGTGGCGAACCTTGCCCCGCACAGTTCGGCCGTGATACGGCGTGTTCTTGCTCTTGCTGGCCACCACATCACGGTCGACGACCCATTCATGGGTTGGGTCGAAGATAGCCACATTGGCCGGTTCGCCAACAGCGACAGGTCGACCGTGGCGATCGCCGACACCGGCGATACGTGCTGGATTCCAGCTCAGTGCCGCCAAGACCGCGTGGGTCTCCATATTGAGTTCGGTCAACGAGAGCGCCAGTGCGGTTTCAAGTCCGAGCATCCCTGGAGGAGCTTGGTCGAGCGGTTGTTCTTTCAGGTGACTCGCGTGAGGAGCGTGGTCGGTTGCGATGGCATCAATCGTTCCATCACGCAAACCTTCTTTGAGAGCCGCGATATCAGCCGGGGTGCGTAACGGAGGATTCACTTTGAAAACCGGATCAAAACTTCGCAGGGCTTCGTCGGTCAACGTGAAGTGATGCGGAGTCGCCTCGGCTGTCACTGGGAGTCCTTCGGCCTTCGCTTGACGAACCATCTCAACACTTCGTTCGGTAGACAAGTGCAAGAAGTGAATTCGCGAACCTGTGAGGCGCACAAGTTCA